>Ga0310811_10000088_pt1 | contig 144778 bp, 143 predicted proteins | sample YCmetagenome_FD_207642 | JGI IMG/M metagenome (GOLD analysis project Ga0310811, IMG submission 207642) | Soil microbial communities from experimental microcosm in Duke University, North Carolina, United States - YC | ecosystem: Engineered > Artificial ecosystem > Soil microcosm > Unclassified... | reverse complement strand
CCGCCCTTGACCGTGTCGAAGGTGTGCCACTCCCAGTTGTCCTCCTCGACGTTGGCCAGCGCGGCGCACATGCCGCCCTGGGCCGCGCCGGTGTGCGACCGGGTCGGGTAGAGCTTGGTGAGCACGGCGGTGCGCGAGCGGGTGCCCGCCTCCAGCGCGGCGCGCATGCCCGCGCCGCCCGCGCCGACGATCACCGTGTCGTACGTGTGCACCTGGTACGGGCCGCGGGTGGAGGGCGCCTCGACCATCGGGCTGTAGGTGTACTTGAACTCGTCGTCAGTCATGGTGCGCGCCTCTAGGCCTTGATGGACGGATCGAAGGTGAAGATGACCAGGCTGCCGAGGAAGATCATCACCAGCGCCGCGAAGTACAGCAGCGACTTCAGGGTGAAGCGGGTGCCGTCCTTCTCCGCGTAGTCGTTGATGACCGTGCGCAGGCCGTTGGTGCCGTGCAGCGTGGCCAGCCAGAGCGTGAGCAGGTCCCAGATCTGCCAGAACGGCGAGGCCCAGCGGCCGGCCACGAAGGCGAAGTCGATCTTCTCGACGCCGCCGTCGAGCACCAGCATGATGAACAGGTGGCCGAGCACCAGGAAGGTCAGCAGCAGCCCGGAGAAGCGCATGAACAGCCAGCTGTACAGCTCGAAGTTCGTTCGTCCGGCCCGCGAGGTGCGGCGCGAGCGCAGCTTGTGCGGCTCCTTGGGGGAGCGCGGGGCGTCGATCGCCGGGGTGGTCGTGGTCGTCATCTCAGCTCGCTCCAGTTCCTAGTAGCCGAAGATCCGGTGCAGCGAGTGGGCGATGATCGGGTAGAAGACCCCGAGCATCAGCACCAGCCAGGTGCCGACGACCCACCAGAGCAGCTTCTTCTGCAGGCGGGGGCCCTTCGACCAGAAGTCCACGGCGATGATCCGCAGGCCGTTGAAGGCGTGGAAGACGATCGCGGCGGTCAGCCCCAGCTCGAGGAAGTTGACGACCGGGTTCTTGTAGCTGTTGATGACGGAGTTGTAGTCGCCCTGCGAGACGCGCAGCAGCGAGGCGTCGAGCACGTGCGCGAAGAGGAAGAAGAAGATCAGGACGCCGGTGATGCGGTGCGCCACCCAGCTCCACATGCCCTCGCGGCCGCGATAGAGCGTGCCCTTCTTCCCGGACCGGGAACTCGTCCCCGCGCCAGACGTTGTAGTGGCCATGGGCTACCCGTCGCCGCCTTCCATAGGTCGTCGCGTCCTCGTCGGCGTCAGAGTAACCACAGCCAAGGGTGATCCAATGACCATCGGAGGGGGTTTGTGAGCGAACTCGCATCGGACAATCTAGGACAATTACCATCACTAGTGGATCTCGTGGGTGTGTGATTCGCACGACAGTCGGGCCTTGGCACGGCCTGATTGCGGCCTAACGTGTGAGCGGGGCGGCCGGACCTGACGGAGCGGCGGCCGCGGGGATGGCCACCTCGGCGGGCGCTCGGTAGGCTCCGGAAGCGGAGGCGACGCGCGCCTACCTGTTGAGCTGGATGGGGTACACGATGACGTCTGCCATGAACGAGTCCGGGCTCCCGATCGAGCCCGTGTACGGGCCCGCGGCGCTCGAGGGCTGGGACCCGGACGCCAAGCTGGGCGAGCCCGGCCGGTACCCGTTCACCCGCGGCGTGTATCCGAGCATGTACACCGGCCGGCCGTGGACCATGCGGCAGTACGCGGGCTTCGGCACCGCCACCGAGTCGAACGCGCGCTACAAGCAGCTGATCGCGAACGGCTCGACGGGCCTTTCGGTCGCCTTCGACCTGCCCACCCAGATGGGCTACGACTCGGACGAGCCGATCGCGCAGGGCGAGGTCGGCAAGGTCGGCGTGGCCATCGACTCGATCGAGGACATGCGCACGCTGTTCGGCGGGATCCCGCTGGACAAGGTCTCCACCTCGATGACGATCAACGCCCCCGCGTCGGTTCTGCTGCTGCTCTACCAGCTGGTCGGCGAGGAGCAGGGGGTGGCGGGCCATCAGCTGACCGGCACCATCCAGAACGACATCCTCAAGGAGTACATCGCCCGCGGCACGTACATCTTCCCGCCGGCGCCCTCGCTGCGGCTGGTCTCCGACGTGTTCGCGTACTGCCAGCGCGAGATCCCGAAGTGGAACACGATCTCGATCTCCGGCTACCACATGGCCGAGGCCGGTGCCTCGCCCGCGCAGGAGGTCGCGTTCACCCTCGCCGACGGCATCGCGTACGTGCGTGCGGCGGTCGAGTCCGGCCTGGACGTGGACGAGTTCGCGCCGCGGCTGTCGTTCTTCTTCGTCGCGCGCACGACGCTGCTGGAGGAGGTCGCGAAGTTCCGCGCGGCGCGCCGGATCTGGGCCCGCGTCATGCGCGACGAGCTCGGCGCGAAGAACCCGAAGTCGCAGATGCTGCGCTTCCACACGCAGACGGCGGGCGTGCAGCTGACGGCCCAGCAGCCCGAGGTGAACCTGATCCGGGTGGCGCTGCAGGGTCTCGGCGCGGTGCTCGGCGGCACGCAGTCGCTGCACACGAACTCCTTCGACGAGGCCATCGCGCTGCCGACCGAGAAGGCCGCGCGCCTGGCCCTGCGCACGCAGCAGATCATCGCCTACGAGACGGACGTGACGAAGACCGTCGACCCCTTCGCCGGCTCGTACGTGGTCGAGGCGATGACCGACGCGCTCGAGGAGGAGATCAATCTCCTGCTCGGCCGGATCGAGGACCTCGGCGGCGCGGTCGCGGCGATCGAGCAGGGCTTCCAGAAGTCGGAGATCGAGCGTTCGGCCTACCAGATCGCGCAGGAGATCGACGGCGGCGAGCGCACCGTGGTCGGCGTGAACCGGTTCACCCTCGACGCGGAGGAGCCATACGAGCCGCTGCGGGTGGACCCGACGATCGGCGAGCAGCAGGCCGAGCGGCTCGCGAAGCTGCGTGCCGAGCGCTCGAAGGACGACGTGGCCCGCGCGCTGGACGACGTGAAGCGCGCCGCGGCGGGCAGCGAGAACGTGCTGTACCCGATGAAGGAGGCGCTCAAGGCCCGCGCCACGGTCGGGGAGGTCTCGCACGCGCTGCGCGAGGTGTGGGGGACGTACGTGCCCCGCGACGCGTTCTAGCCGCGACTCCGCGAAGGCCCGTCGGACCGCTCGGTCCGGCGGGCCTTTCGCATTCCCCCTTGACGAATGGTCAAGATATGTTGACCATTGGCTCATGACCGACGACGCAGCACCCGGAATCCCCGCGGAAGACATCCTCGAACTCGATACCGACCAGCAGCTGCACGCGATCGGCAGCCTGGCCCGGCACCGCGTGCTGCGCGTGCTGCGGGACGGGCCGGCCACCGTGACGCAGATCGCCGAGCGGCTCGGGATCGCCAAGGGCAGCTCGAACTACCACGTCAAGGTGCTGGTCAAGGCGGGGCTCATCACGGTCGTGGAGACCCGCAAGGTGCGCGGCGTGACAGAGCTCTACTACGGCTCGTCCGGCAAGGTGATCGGCCTGCCCAAGGCGGGGGACGGGCAGCCGGACATCCTGATGCGGCACGCGCTGGCCGACGTCGAGGCGGCGCCCGCCGACGGGGAGCGGGACGAGCGGCTCAAGCACCTGCGGCTGAGCCCGGAGAACTTCGCGCTGGCCGTCGAGAAGGTGGTCGCGCTGCACGCCGAGCTCAAGGCGATGCACGACCCGGAGCAGCCGGCCGCCGACCTGTTCACGGCGCTGTTCCGGCCGAAAGACTACAAGGGGGACAAGTGACGAAGAAGGACCGGCCGAAGCTGCCGGGGGCGTTCCACCGCGTCTGGCTGGCCGCCACGGTCTCCTCGCTCGGCGACGGGGTCTACGGCACGGCGCTGCCGCTGCTCGCGCTCACGCTGACCCGGAATCCGGTGATCTTCGGCGTGATGACGGCCGTGACGCTGCTGCCCTGGCTGCTGTTCGGCCTGATCGGCGGCGCGCTCGTGGACCGCTGGGACCGGCGCCGCACGATGGTGGTCACGGACCTGTGCCGCTGCGTGCTGCTGGTCGTGGCGACGATCGCGATCGCGGGCGGGTTCGCCGACATCGGCCTGCTGATCGCGCTCGGGTTCCTGCTCGGCGTCGGCGGCATGCTGTTCGACACCGCGTCGTCGGCGTTCATACCCGAGCTGATGGACCGTGACCCGGAGCTGCTCCAGGCGGCCAACTCGCGGCTGCAGGGCTCGCAGCGCGCCGCGGACGGCTTCATCGGACTGCCGATCGGGAGCCTGCTGTTCACGATCAGCCGCACGGTCCCGTTCCTCGCGGACGCGGTCTCGTTCCTGTTCAGCTCGTTGATGATCCGTACGCTGCCGGCCCGGCCGAAGCGGGAGACCGAGTCGAAGGGCTCGATCATCGCGGCGGCGCGCGAGGGGGCGTCGTACATGCTGCACGACAAGCTGCTGGTCGGCCTCGCGGTGCGCCCGGCAGTGGGAAACCTCGCGTTCTGCGCCTGCGAGGCGGTGCTGCCGCTCTACGCCCGGGTCACGCTGCACCTGAGTCCGGCCGGGTTCGGCACGTTCCTGGTCACGAACGCGGTCGGCGCGCTGGCCGGGACGTTCGTGTCGGGCCGGCTCGGCCGACGGCTCGGGACCGGCGGCGCGCTGACGCTGACCGGGTTCGTCGAGGCGGCGGGCCTGCTCACGGTCGGGCTCGCGCCGGACTTCCTGGTCGCCGGGGCCGCGTTCGTGGTGCTCGGCGCGGCGATGGCCGTGACGATGACGCTGGGCTGGTCGGTGCGCCAGTCGATCGTGCCGGACGAGCTGATGGGCCGGGTGGCCGCGGCGACCCGGCTGACCGCGCTCAGCGCCGCCCCGCTCGGCGCGCTGCTCGGCGGCTGGTTCGCGCACGTGGCCGGGCTCAGGGCGCCCTTCATCGCGGGCGCCGGGGTGCTGGTCGTGATGGGCTTCGTGGCGGCGCGGCTGACCAGCAACAGCAGGGTTGAGGCGGCGTTGGCCGAGGCCGCGCGTGCTAGTACTGCGATGCCTGTTGGTACAGCTGCTGAATCGCCGGCGTGAAGGCCGACGCGTAGGTCACGTCGGATCGTTCGCCGCCGTGCTCGTAACCGCCCATCACGCCGACGAGAGTGCCGACTCCGGTGCCGGGATCCACGTTCGTGAGCACCGGGCCGCCGCTGGAGCCGCCGGAGAAGTCCGCGCAGTCCAGTTCCAGCTGGGTGGGGGACAGGAAGCGGACCGGCGTGCGGCAGGCGACCGGATCCGGGCTCTGGTACGGGTAGCCGATCTGCACGGCGAGGGTGCCCGCGGCCGGGATCGCGCCGAAGTGCTCCGAGCCGGTCACCGCGGCGAGCGGACGTGGATCGCCGGGCCTTGCGACGGTCACGAAGGCGAGGTCGAAGTCAGGGTTCTTCACACCGTTCATCCACTGCTGCGGCCGGATGATCCGGGTCGGATACCAGACCCCGTACGGCGCGGATCCGTTGTCGGCGCCCGGGATGTAGGCCACCGTCATCGGCGCGGCGATCCGGGAGACGACGCCGCCGAGGCAGTGCGCGGCGGTGGCGATCAGGTCGCCGCCCGCGCTGTCCACGGCCACCGCGGAGCACAGCTTGGCGCCCGGCGAACCGTCCGGCTTCTGCCAGACGAGCGCGCCGAACTGCGGCATGCCCGCGAAGCCCGCGGCGGCGAGCGGGGAGGACGGGGAGGTGCCGATCAGCAGCGCCGGCGGGGCGGGCAGTCCCGGCGGCATCGCGCCCGCGCCGATCGCGACGGCTGCGAAAAACTTCGCGGCGAGCAAAGACAACGGCGGCACGGGGATATGACTGCCCGTCATATCCCCGGCCACTCTACGCCGAACGAGTGGAACGGCCCGTAACTCAGTTCGATCGTTCGTTCTTACGGCGTATGGAGGTCGGCTGCGTGGGACGGAACTGGATGGATCTTCGTGGTGGTCGGAACTTTTAAGGAATCACTCTCGGCGATCAAACGCTAGCGTTCGGCGTGCTCGCCGGCCCGCTCGACGCGAACGTCCTGCTTGTGGCCGCCGCAGCCACAGGGATTGCAGCGGCAGGGGTTGCAGCTGCACCCGCGGTTGGCACAGCCGCAGGCGGCCGCCCGCGGCTCCGGGGATTGCGACATCGGTGCTCGCCCTTCTGCATTAGCGGAAGTATTACCGATAGCCCATTCCCGGGAACGGCGAATACCACGCGTGAGCGAGACGGCGCACTCGGCGCACGCCAGGGGGTGATGCGGTGGCGTAAGCGGGGCGGGGCATAGTCCGGTCGGATCATTTATCGCCCCCAGGGGGGTCAACTGGACGCAAAAACGCGCCCTGGAAAGGATTGGCGGGACTACCGTTGGGGAATGGCAAGGAACCACGCCGCCCCGAATCACGTCGAAGACGCCGTGCACACCGGGACGTCCGCCGCGCTCGAACCGAGCGTGCAGCGCGTGGCCGAGCTCATCGAGTTCCGCCGCGACCTGCATGCCCACCCGGAGCTGGCCAGGCAGGAGCAGCGCACCACCCGCGTGGTCGCCCAGCGGCTGCGCGCCGCCGGGCTTGAGCCCCGCGTCCAGCCCTCCGGGACCGGCCTGATCTGCGACATCGACGGCGACGAGGCCCTCGGATCCGCCCGCGAGTACCCGGGCCGCATCGCGCTGCGCGCCGACCTGGACGCCCTCCCCATCCAGGAGGCCCCCGGCCTGGCCTTCCGCTCGGTGAGCGACGGCGTCTCGCACGCCTGCGGCCACGACATCCACACCACCGTGGTGCTCGGCACCGGGCTCGCGCTGGCCGAGGCCGCCGCGCTCGGGCTGCCGGTGCCGCCCACCCGGCTGATCTTCCAGCCCTCCGAGGAGGTCATGCCCGGCGGCGCGCTGGACATGATCGGCGCGGGCGCGCTGGACGGCGTCGGCCGGATCGTCTCGCTGCACTGCGACCCCAAGGTGGACGCCGGGCGGATCGGCCTGCGCGTCGGCCCGCTGACGGCCGCCTGCGACAAGCTCGCGGTGCGGCTGACCGGCCCCGGCGGGCACACCTCCCGCCCGCAGCTGACCGTGGACCTGGTGCACACCCTCGCGCACCTGGTCACCGAGCTGCCCGCGGCCCTCTCCCGCCGGGTGGACCCGCGGCACGGCCTGTCCCTGGTCTGGGGCGCCATCAACGCGGGCCAGGCGGCCAACGCCATCCCGCAGGCGGGCGAGGCGCACGGCACCGTCCGCTGCATGGACGAACGCGCCTGGGCCGAGGCGCCGGACCTGGTGCTGGAGCTAGTCGACTCGATCGCTGCGGTCTACGGCGCGAAGACCGAGTTGGACTACGTGCGCGGCGTGCCTCCGGTGGTCAACGACGTGGCCGTGATCGACGCGATGCGCCGCGCCGCCGCCGCGGCGCTCGGTCCGGACGGCCCGGTCTCGGTGGAGCAGTCGCTCGGCGGCGAGGACTTCAGCTGGTACCTGCGGCAGGTCCCCGGCGCGATGGCCCGGCTCGGCGTGCGCACCCCGGGCGACCCGGTGCAGCGCGACCTGCACCAGCCGAGCTTCCTCGCGGACGAGTCGGCGATCTCGGTCGGCGTCCGCTTCTTCACCCGGCTGATCACGGGAATCTGATCCGCCCTCAGGAAAGGCATTCCTCGACCCGTTCCGCCATCCGGGGGAACGGGTCGAACGTTTTCCGCGCGGCAGGCCTCTACCCGGCCGCGATCGCGCTTGGTAACGTTTTCCCAGCCGAGGCCGAAACCCGCCCCCGGTGGTACCGTAAGTCAGCGAATGATCACGGATTGTGGTGATTCGTCCCGGTGTCGCCGAGTGTGCATCACGGATTCATCTCGACTTCCCACCGGGAGAGTTGCGTTACGCCTACTTCTGGAGAACTCGTAACAAAACGGTTCAGGGTTGGATCTATTCTCTCAGGCGTCGGTCAGCCTTGACCGCGTTCTCTCAGCTTTCCCAACGTCGTGCGAGCGCCCGGGTGGGCGGGGACGTTGGCCCGTCTCAGGAGGCATCAGGGTGAAGAAGTCACTCAAGCTCGCCGCCGCGCTCAGCGCGGTCGGCCTGGCGGCTGCGGCGTGTGGATCGGCTCCCGTCTCGACGACGTCGACGTCCTCGGCGTCCTCGTCGTTCAGCGCGTGCATGGTGACCGACACCGGCGGCATCGACGACCACTCCTTCAACGCCGAGTCGTGGGCCGGCATGCAGCAGGCGGCCTCCTCGTCGGGCGGCAAGATCGGCGTGTCGTACGTGCAGTCCCAGACGGAGAACGACTACACCAGCAACATCTCCTCGCTGGTCAGCAAGGGCTGCAAGATCATCGTGACGGTCGGCTTCGCGATGGCCGACGCCACCACCGCGTCCTCCAAGAAGAACCCGAGCCAGCAGTACGCGATCGTGGACAACGCGTCCTCCGGCTCGAAGATCCAGGGCCTGGAGTTCAACACCGCGCAGGGCGCCTTCCTCGGCGGCTACTTCGCGGCCGGCATGACCAAGACCGGCAAGGTCGCCACCTTCGGCGGCGCCAAGTACCCGACCGTGACCGTGTACATGGACGGCTTCTACGAGGGCGTGCAGTACTACAACCAGAAGCACGGCACGAAGGTCCAGGTCCTCGGCTGGAACGAGAAGACCCAGCAGGGCACCTTCGACACCTCGGCCAACCCCTTCGGCGACCAGTCCGGCGGCAAGTCCATCGCCCAGACCTTCCAGAGCCAGGGCGCGGACATCGTCTTCCCGGTCGCCGGCGGCACCGGCATCGGCGCCCTCGAGGCGGCCAAGGCGAGCAACGGCTCGCTGAACGCGATCTGGGTCGACGACGACGGCTTCTACTCGAACTCCTCCTACGCCTCGGTCATCATGACCTCGGTGACCAAGGGCATCGCGACCGCGGTGAAGACCTCGGTGACCGACGCGTACGACGGCAAGTTCAGCTCCACCGCGTTCATCGGCACGCTGGCCAACGGCGGAACCGGCCTCGCGCCGTTCCACGACTTCTCCTCGAAGGTGCCGGCCACGCTGCAGACCGAGCTGGACACGGTGAAGGCCGACATCATCAGCGGCACCATCAAGATCACCTCGACCAACCAGCCGACCTCCTGATCGAGACGGCCGATCAGTCTCTCGCCGGGTGCGCAGAAGCCTTGCGCACCCGGCGGGGCTCTGTTCGAGTGTTGTCCACGGTGACTTGAAACCCAGTGACGCTGTGACGGCGTCGAGACCGATGAAGTTCGACTGAAGACAGGTGAAGCGGTGCGGCTGGAACTACGCTCCATCACCAAGCGGTTCGGGTCGCTGGTCGCCAACGACCACATCGACCTGACCGTGGAGCCCGGGGAGATCCACTGCCTCCTCGGCGAGAACGGCGCGGGCAAGTCCACCCTGATGAACGTGCTCTACGGGCTCTACCAGCCCGACGAGGGCGAGATCCTGGTGGACGGCGAGTCCCGGGAAATCAACGGGCCGCGCGACGCGATCGCGGCCGGCATCGGCATGGTGCACCAGCACTTCATGCTCGTCCCGGTCTTCACCGTCGCGGAAAACGTTATCCTCGGCGACGAGGCGCCGCTCGGCGCGGCCAAGGGCCCGCTCGCCATCCTGGACCACCGGCGCGCCCGCAAGCAGGTCAAGGAGATCTCCGAGCGCTTCGGCCTGCCGGTGGACCCGGACGCCCGGATCGAGGACCTGCCGGTCGGCGTGCAGCAGCGCGTGGAGATCGTCAAGGCGCTGGTCCGGGACGCGCAGACGCTGATCCTGGACGAGCCGACCGCCGTGCTCACCCCGCAGGAGATCGAGGACCTGTTCAAGGTCATGGACTCGCTGCGCAAGGCGGGCAAGTCCATCGTCTTCATCACGCACAAGCTCAAGGAGGTCAAGGCGATCGCCGACCGGATCACCGTGATCCGGCGCGGCCAGGTCGTCGGCAGCGCCGACCCCGCGATGAGCGAGTCCGAGCTCGCCGCGATGATGGTCGGCCGCGCCGTGCAGCTCGTGGTGGACAAGCCGCCCGCCGAGCCCGGCGCGGACAGCCTCGTGGTCAGCGGCCTGACCGTGCGCGATGTGAACGGCAACGCCGCGGTGGACGACGTGTCCTTCACCGTGCGCGGCGGCGAGATCCTCGGCATCGCGGGCGTGCAGGGCAACGGGCAGTCGGAACTCGCCGAGGCCATGCTCGGCCTGATCCCCGCCGAGTCCGGCTCCATCCAGCTGGACGGCGCCGAACTGCTCGGCCGCAGCCCGCGGCAGGTGCTCGACTCCGGCGTCGGCTTCATCCCGGAGGACCGCGGGCACGACGGCGTGGTCGGCGAGTTCACCGTCGCCGAGAACCTCGTGCTCGACCTCTACAACTCCGGCGAATTCGGCAAGCGGCTGTCCATCGACCTCGGCGCCGTGCAGAAGAACGCCGTCGCGCGGATCGAGGAGTTCGACATCCGCCCGACCGACCCGAAGCACCCGGCCGGCAAGCTCTCCGGCGGCAACCAGCAGAAGGTGGTCGTCGCGCGCGAGCTCTCCCGCCCGCTGCGCCTGCTGGTGGCCTCGCAGCCGACCCGCGGCGTGGACGTGGGCGCGATGGAGTTCATCCACAAGCGCATCGTCGCCGAGCGCACCCTCGGCCGCCCGGTCGTGGTGGTCTCGACCGAGCTCGACGAGGTGCTTGCGCTGGCCGACAAGGTCGCCGTGATGTACCGCGGCAAGATCGTGGACACCGTCACCCCGGACACCCCGCGCGAACGGATCGGCCTGCTGATGGCCGGGATCACCGGAGACGGGCAGCAGCAGGACACGACGACGGAACCGGCCGCCCCGGCGGCGGAGGAGCCCCAGATGAACGTCGGGGAGGACCAGTGAGCACCGAGACCCCCCAGGTGACGGACAAGCAGGCCGACCAGGAGCCCTCGCGGCTCGGCCGGATCGTGCGCGACCTGTTCACCGCGGACAGCACGCCGCTGGTGACGCTGCTCGCGATCGTGCTGGCCCTGCTGGTCGGCGCGATCCTGATCATCGTCTCCGACCCGGTCGCGATGCGGCAGCTCGGCTACTTCACCTCCCGGCCGTCCGACTTCCTGAACACGGCCTGGCACGACGTGGCGCACGGCTACACGGACCTGTTCAAGGGCTCGATCTTCGACCCCTCCACCGTCCGCGGCACGCCCTCGCAGTTCTTCGGCCCGATCACCAACACCCTCGAGGACGCGACCCCGCTGATCTTCGGCGGCCTCGCGGTGACGGTCGCCTTCCGCGGCGGCATGTTCAACATCGGCGGCCAGGGCATGACGATCGGCGGCGCGATCCTCACCACGTACGTGGCCTTCCAGTGGACCGGGATCCCCGGATTCCTGCAGCTGGTGGTCGCGATCGCCGCGGGCATCCTCGGCGGCGTGCTGCTCGGCGGCCTGGTCGGCTGGCTCAAGGCCAAGCGCGGCGCGCACGAGGTGGTCGTCACGATCATGCTCAACTACGTGCTGCTGTTCTTCCTGACGAACTACCTGCTGACCACGTCGGCGTTCCACGACCCGACCAAGGCCGGCCAGTCCATCTCGAAGCCGGCCGCGGACAAGTCGATCCTGCCGCACCTGTTCGGGCCCTCGCTCAACACCGACATCGGCCTGCTGCTCGCGCTCGCCGCGACCGTGATCATCGGCTGGTTCTTCAACCGCTCCAAGCTCGGCTTCGAGATCCGCGCCGTGGGCCTGAACCCGGACGCCGCGCGCACCAACGGAATCAGCGTCAGCCGCGCGCAGATCTGGGCGATGGTCATCTCCGGCGGTCTGATGGGCATGATCGGCGTGACTCAGGTGCTGGGCCTGAACAACCCGAACAACAACTCGCTGAGCCCGAACGTCGACGCGGGCCTCGGCTTCAACGCGATCACGGTCGCGCTGCTCGGCCGCACCAAGCCGTGGGGCGTGGTCTGGGCCGCGGTGCTGTACGGCGCGTTCCAGGCGGGCGCCTCCGTCATGCAGGCGAACGACGGGATCTCGACCGACATCATCTCCGTCATCGAGGCGCTGATCGTCATCTTCGTCTCCGCCCCGCAGCTGATCAAGGAGATCTTCCGGCTCCGCTCGCGCGGCGCCGCCGTCCCGGGAGCCGCCTCGTGACCACCGCCACCGTCACCCCGCACGCCGAGATCGCCGCCCCCGCGGCGGACCGGTCGAAGTTCATCGGCGGCCTCTCACAGGCCGTGGTCGGCGCCTTCGGGCTGTGGGCCTTCGCCCTCGGCTCGCGCACCTCCTCGGGCGCGGACACCATCTTCGGGTTCTCCCTGACGCACGGCCAGAGCCAGGTCTCGGTGCCCGCGCAGGCCACCGCGCTGACGCTGAGCGTGATCGCGCTGGCGTGCGGCCTGACGCGCATCTTCGCCCCGCTGGGCAAGGCCGCGCTGCGCTGGCTCGCCGTGCTCTACATCGTGTGCATGGTGCTGGCGTTCCTGATCTGGGCCGCCTCCGGCTCCTCGATCGGCCTGAACGTGCCGAGCATCCTGGAGCAGACCGCGATCGCCACGGTGCCGCTCGTGCTCGGCTCGATGAGCGCGCTGATCTCCGAGCGCTCCGGCGTCGTCAACATCGCCGTCGAGGGCCAGTTCCTCTCCGGCGCCTTCACCGCCGCGCTCACCGCCTCGATGACCGGCTCGGTCTGGGTCGGCCTGGTCGCCGGTATGGCCGCCGGTGCCGCGATGAGCTCGCTGCTCGCGCTGTTCGCCAACCGGTACATGATCGAGCAGGTCGTGCTCGGCGTCGTCATCAACGTGCTGGCGTCCGGACTGACCGGCTTCTTCTACGACCGGCTGATGGCGCTCAACGGCGCCGAGTACAACACCCCGCCGATCTTCAGCCCGCTGCGCATCCCCGGGCTCGCCTCGATCGGCGTGATCGGCCCGCTGTTCAACCAGAACATCATCTTCTACGCGGCCTACATCCTCGTGCCGCTGCTGTGGTTCATGCTCTACCGCACCCGCTGGGGCCTGCGCACCCGCTCGGTCGGCGAGCACCCGCTGGCCGCGGACACGGTCGGCATCAAGGTGCTGGGGCTGCGCTACCGCAACATGTTCTTCGCCGGCCTGCTCTCCGGCCTCGGCGGCGTGTGGCTGACGATCGGCAACACCGGCCAGTTCGGCAAGGACATGTCCACCGGCCGCGGCTACATCGCGATCGCGGCCCTGATCGTCGGCCGCTGGTCGCCGGTGGGCGCGTTCGCCGCGTCGGTGATGTTCGGCTTCGCGCTGGTCATCAACACCGCGCTCTCCCCGCTCGGCACGCCGATCCCCGGCGCGTTCCTGCAGATGGCGCCGTACCTGGTGACCATCTTCCTGGTGGCGATCCTGGGCGGCCGGGTCCGTCCGCCGGCCGCCGAGAACAAGCCGTTCAAGAAGGGCTGACCGTGACAGAGCCGGAGATCGACTGGCCCACGCTGCGCGACACGGCCCGGGACGCGATGGCGCACTCGTACTCGCCGTACTCGAAGTTCCCGGTGGGCGCGGCGGCTCTCGTGGACGACGGCCGGGTCGTGTCCGGCTGCAACGTGGAGAACGCGTCGTACGGGGTGACCCTGTGCGCCGAGTGCTCGCTCGTCTCGCAGCTGGCCATGACCGGCGGCGGCCGCCTGGTCGCGTTCGCCTGCGTGGACGGCGACGGCAACTGCCTGATGCCGTGCGGGCGCTGCCGCCAGCTGCTCTACGAGTTCGGCGGCGACGCGCTGCTCGTCGACACCCCGCTCGGCATCAAGCCCATGACGGAAGTCCTGCCGCAGGCCTTCGGGCCGCAGCACCTCCCCTAGAGAGAACCATCGTGGACGTCATCGACATCGTCATCGCCAAGCGCGAGTCCCGGGAACTGACGGACGAGCAGATCGACTGGCTGATCCCCGCGTACACGGCCGGGGTCGTCGCGGACGAGCAGATGTCGGCCCTGGCCATGGCGATCCTGCTCAACGGCATGACCCGGCGGGAGATCTCCCGGTGGACCGACGCGATGATCCGCACCGGCATCCGGATGGACTTCTCCAGCCTGGACCGGCCGACCACGGACAAGCACTCGACCGGCGGGGTCGGCGACAAGATCACGCTGCCGCTGGCCCCGCTGGTCGCGTCCTGCGGCGCCGCCGTGCCGCAGCTGTCCGGCCGCGGCCTCGGCCACACCGGCGGCACGCTCGACAAGCTGGAGTCCATCCCCGGCTGGCGCGCGCGGCTGTCCGACAAGGAGATGCTGGAGGTGCTCGGCGAGGCCGGGGCCGTGGTCTGCGCCGCCGGGGACAACCTCGCCCCCGCCGACAAGAAGCTCTACGCCCTGCGCGACGTGACCGGCACCGTGGAGTCGATTCCGCTCATCGCCTCGTCGATCATGTCGAAGAAGATCGCCGAGGGCACCGGCGCGCTCGTGCTCGACGTGAAGGTCGGCAGCGGCGCGTTCATGAAGGACCTGACGCGCGCCCGGGAACTCGCCGAGACGATGGTCTCGCTCGGCAAGGACCACGGCGTGCGCACGGTGGCCTTGCTCACCGACATGGACACGCCGCTCGGTCTCACCGCCGGCAACGCGCTGGAAGTCCGCGAGTCCGTCGAGGTGCTGTCCGGCGGCGGCCCGGCGGACGTCGTCGAACTGACCGTCGCGCTCGCCCGCGAGATGCTCGCCAACGCCGGGATCAGCGACGTGGACCCGGCCGAGAATCTGCGCAACGGCAAGGCGATGGACGCCTGGCGCCGGATGATCGAGGCGCAGGGCGGCGACCCCGACGCCGTGCTCCCCGTCGCCACCGACCGACACGTGATCACGGCCGGAAGCAGCGGAACCCTGACCCGGCTGGACGCGCTCCAAGTCGGCGTCGCGGCATGGCGGCTCGGCGCGGGCCGTGCGCGCAAGGAGGATCCGGTGCAGGCGGGCGCGGGTGTCGAGATGCACGCCAAGCCGGGTGACGCCGTCGTGGCCGGGCAGCCGTTGCTGACCCTGCACACCGACACCACTGATCGTTTCGCCACCGCCATCGAAGCACTCGACGGCGCTTGGGACATCGACGCGGACAATGGCGAGTATGTAGCTCGTCAACTCGTGTTTGATCGCGTTGGCTGACAAGTAGTATCGAACGCATGGCGTTGGTGTTTACCGAGGACGAGCTGCTCCAGACGGCCGGGCCGCGGAGTTTCGAACGTGGACTCGACTACGTCGAGGCGGTCGAGGAGCTCGAGTTCGAGGGCGCTGAGATCAACGCCATCGTCACCGGCACCTACGAGTACGACGTCACCATCTGGCGCGAGCGCGCGAAGCTGGAGGGGCAGTGCTCGTGTCCGTGGAGCCAGGAGGGCAACTTCTGCAAGCACTGCGTGGCCGTCGGCCTCGCGGCGCTCGCGTCGGACCAGCGCGCCGCCGCCTCCGCGGTGGTCGCGCAGCCCGGCCGCTCCGACCTCGAATCCTGGATCGACGCGCTCAACGCCGACGAACTGCGCGAGGAGTTGCGTGCCCTGATCCGCGGTGATCGCGGCCTGCGACGGCGCTTCGAGCTGCGTGCCGCGCAGGCCAGCCAGGACGTGGACCAGGTCCGCAAGCTCGCCCGCCAGCTGCTCGGCCGCGGCGGCCTGCGCGAGCCGATCGAGTACGAGGACGCGTTCGACTACGCCAGGAACGTGCGCGAGGTCGCCGAGGCCATCGTCGTGCTCATCGACAAGGGGCACGCGGACGAGGCCGTCGACATCATCCGCGAGGCGCTCAGCGACACCCGTGCGGCCATAGAGGACGCCGAGAACTCCGACTCCGACGGCACCATCGCGCACGCCATGGCCCTGCTGCTGCCGATACACCTGCGTGCCGCGAGGGAGGCCGACCCCGACCCGACCGAGCTCGCGCGGCACATCGCCGAGCACAACCTCGCCGTGCCGCACGAGTTCGAGTTCGCCTACGACGTCAACGACTACGCCGAACTGCTCGGCGAGCCCGGCGTGGAATTGGTCTGCGACGCGTACCGCGCGGCCTACGAGCGCAACCCCAAGGGCTGGCGCGAGAAGCAGTTGATGGAGCAGTTGGTGCGGGCCAGCGGCGACCTCGACGCGTTCGTCGAGTTCCTCTCCCGCGACCTCGATTCGCGCGGCTACCAGCACCTGCGCATCGCCCAGGAACTCGAGGCCGCCGACCGCGCGGACGAGGCACTGCGGTGGGCCGAGTCAGGCCTGCGCGACGCCACCGGCTTCATCGGCACCGACCTCGTCGAGTTCGTCGCCCTCCGGTACGGCCAGGCGGGCCGGATGGACGACCTGCTGGCCCTGCGCCGCAACAGGTTCCGCGCCGAGATGACCGTCTCCCACTACGAACTCCTGCGCGAGACCGCCGAACGCTGCGCCCTCTGGCCCGACGAACGCGACAGCGCCATGGCCCTGCTGCACGAGGATCTGGCGAAGCAGAGCCCGAAGGCCCAGTTCGGCATGGGCCCCGTCCTGATCGACATCCTCGTCCTCGAAGGCGACTATGACTCCGCCTGGGAACTCGCCCGCAAGGCCGGCAGCGAACCCCAACGCCTCAAACTCGCCGCCCTCATCCGCGCCGACAAGCCCGCCGAAGCCCTCGACGTCTACCAGGAGGCCCTGGCCCCCCTGCGCCCCCAATCCGGCGAAGAGGCCTACCGCCGCGAAGTGGAACTCCTCCAAGCCATCCGCGCCTGCCACGCCCAACTGGGCACCCTCGACGCCTTCGCCACCTACCTCGCCGCCTTCAGGAAAGACCAACGCCGCAAGCGCAATCTGATGCGGCTGCTGGACTCGGTGGGGTTGGTGTAGGGCGGTCGTCCGACTCGCGCTACGTGTCGCGCTGGAAGGACTGGCGGCCGGCGGCGAGGCAGAGGGCCACGAAGCAGGTGAAGCTGAGGGCGGCGACCAGGAGTGAGGGCTCGCCGGGGGTCGGTGCGGTGGTGGTGAGCAGTTCCTGGCCGGTGGCGGAGGGGGCCACGTAGTTGGCGAGGGTCAGGTCGTAGGCGGACAGGACGGCGGGGAGGATCCACAGGAGGATCACGACGATGCCCACTGCGGGTGCTGTGCGGCGGACGGCCAGGCCGGTGCCGAAACCGGCCAGGCCCCAGCCGAGTAGGTATGTGACGGCGCCGAGGAGGGCGCGCGGCAGGTGGGGGGTGGACGTGGTCAGGGCGGCGTCCGTGCCGTGGAGGAACCACTGGCTGACGAGGATGGAGCCGGCGACGGCCGCCAGTGCCACCGCGCCGATCAGCGTGGCGCAGGCGCCCAGCTTGGCGGTGAGCAGGCGGGTGCGGCGCGGGGACGCGATCAGCGAGAGGCGGACGGTGTTCGAGGAGTAGTCGCTCGTCGCGGCCAGCGCCCCGAGGATCGCGATGAGGAGTTCGGCGAGGACGATGCCGCTCAGGGATCCCACGACCGGGTCGGTGCTGGAGTCGCTCGCGTTCGGCCGGCTGCTGTGGGCGCGGCTTACGAGGCCTGAGACGAGGACGGACGCGGCGTTGGTCGCGCAGGCGAGCGTGGTCGTGGAGCGTAGGGAGGTGAGCTTGACCATCTCGGATCGCCAGACGGCCGGAGGGCTGATGTCACTCATCGCGGAGTCCTAGCAGGGTGGCGTAGACGTCGTCGAGGCTGAGGGCGATAGGCGTGAGCTCGTGCGGTCGCAGGTCGTTCTCGGCCAGGAGATCGCTCAGCCGTTCGATGCCGATTCCGGTCACCAGGACCGCGCCCGAGCCGCTGCCCGACCCGTCGCCCGACCCGTTGTCCGGTGCGTCGGTCACCTCGGCGCCCGCGCCGCGGAGGAGGGCGAGGAGGCGGGGCCTGCGGCGTACCAGGACGCGGAAGCCCTGGACGGCGTGCCGGGCGAGCAGGGGGCCGAGATCGTCCTCGACGAGGAGCCGGCCGCGGTCCAGCAGGACGACGCGGTCCGCGATCTGCTGGAGTTCGGACAGCAGGTGGGAGGAGATCAGCACGGTCACGCCGTCGTCGCGCAGCCCGCGCAGCACGTCTCTGAGCCAGCGGATGCCGGTGGGGTCGAGGCCGTTCGTCGGCTCGTCCAGGATCAGTACCCGGGGTTCGCCGAGCAGTGCCGTGGCGATGCCGAGCCGTTGCAGCATGCCGAGCGAGTAGGTGCCCGCGCGGCCGCGTCTCACGGCCTGGAGTTCGACGAGTTCGAGTACTTCGTCCACGCGCCGCCTGGGCAGTCCGCCGGCCAGTGCCAGCATGCGCAGATGGGACTGCGCGCTGCGTCCGGGGTGCGCCCACGCGGCGTCGAGCAGCGCGCCGACCTCGCGGGCCGGGTTCGCCGACTCCGTGAAGGGCCTGCCGTTGATCAGGGCCCTGCCGTCGTCTGGACGCTCCAGGCCGAGCAGCAGGCGCATCACGGTCGACTTCCCGGCGCCGTTCGGTCCGACCAGGCCGGTGATCCGTCCGGCGGGCGCGGTGAATCCGACGCCGTCGATCGCGCGGGTGCCCCGATAGGCCTTGGTGAGGTTGACGGCCTCGATCAACGATTCCCCCGGTTCTTCTTCGCGGGGCCCGGTGCCCCCCGGAGCGCGGTGCGCACCCGGAGAACACCGGACCCGCGGATCAGGCGGACTAGTAGAGCGTGGTGGTGCTCGACGGGTCCAGAGCGGTGCAGTAGTTCCCGTTGTACAGCAGCACCCAGCCGTCGGTCACGGTCGCCGTCGAGGAACCGGTCACCGAGTGCGTCGTCAGCCACTCGTCGGCCCACGTGTAGTCGTCGGCCAGCGTGCCGTAGAAGAGCTTGGTGCCGGTGCCCGCGGAGTCCTTCACCGCGACGTCCCAGTAGTAGTAGACGGCGGGCTGGTTGAGGCTGAAGCCGGAGTCGACGTAGGCCTCCTTGTTCCCGACCGCGTAGTAGTTGAGGTACGCGTCGCCGCAGTCGCCCTCGATCGTGTCGTTCGGCGACACGGCCTTGGACGCGGCGACGGCCTCCTGCCTGCCGTCGGCCAGGGTGACGACCTCGTAGCCGTGCGCCTTCGCGACGGCCGCGTCGACGCCGGTCACCTCCATGGCGACGGTGACCCGCTTCACCAGCACCGGCTTGGCCGCCGCCGTCCCGGACACGTGCGACGCGGCCTGGTGCGAGGCCGCGTGCGCGGATCCGGCCACCCCGATCGGAATCAGGACCGCCGTCGCGGCGGCCGCGATCCTGGTCATCATCAGCTTCCTGTGCATGTCGTTCCCCCTATGCGAGTGGAAGAGTACTGATGTGAGATCCTAGGTGGATGTTCCGCACCGGTGATACTCCCCGTTCGGGGAGGTGGTCAGCCGAGCCCGTCCGCGGGAATCCCGGGCACGGCGCGCAGCCGCAGGCCGTCGACGACCTCCGCGGCGCCGCCGCACAGGATCCGCATCCCGTCGTGCCACCGGATTTCGAGGACCGACACGTCGGGGAAGTCCTTGCGGCGGCCGGTGAACTCGACGTCGTCGACGAGGACCACCCAGGGCCGCTCCGGCGCCGCCGCCTCCTCGCGTGCGGCCGCCGCCACGTCGTCCGGCTCCCGGCGGCCGGTGGTGCGGCGCAGTTCGAGGAGAACGGTCAGCAGGCTTTCGACGGTGCCGATCACGGGCGCGGGCACGGGATCCGGCCGCACGGTGTGGATCGAGAGCGCGAGCTCCCGTGCCCCCGGAGTCTCCCGGACGTACCGGACATGGGCCTTGTGCGGGCCGCCGTCCGTGGACTCCGCGCCCCAGAGCGCCCGCCAGTCCCCGTCGGGCCGGTCCGCGAGGGCTACCGGGCCGGGGAAGTCCGCGAGCCGCCGCCGGATCTGGTCCGCCGGGTCGCGCGGCGTGTCATCGTGCTGCATGTCGAGTCGCCTCCTGTGCTGATCGCGATGCGTTGCGCGCCGCCTCGGCCAGCAGCTCAGCCCTCGAAGTCATCTGCGACTTGCGGAGAATGTTGGAGACGTGGAACTTGGCGGTCTCCTCGGTGACGCCGAGCCGCCGGGCGATCTGCCGGTTGCTCAGCGCGTCGAGGAGCAGGTCGAAGACCTCGCGCTCGCGTGGGGTGAGTGGCTGGTGCGGGTCGTGGTCGGGGTGGGCTTCGCTTTCGCTCGAGCTCATAACCCTTATACGAGGTCTGACTGCTCGGATGCTGCATGAGAAACCGATGAGATTTCAGTTTATCGGTTGACGCGGCGCCGCCGCTGTTCACACACTCGGTGCAGAGCAGTCAGCTGAGGGGTGGGGACCGATGTCAGCAGCGACGGGGCGCAGCCATGCCGCAACAGGGTTCGAATCGTTCGCGCAGAGGGTCTGGCCGACCCTGCACGCGCGGGCCAGGCGGCTGTGCGGCTGCCATCACGAGGCCGAGGACCTGGCCCAGGAGACGCTGCTCGTGCTGAGCCGGCGCTGGGCCGACTTCGACGATCGCGGCAGGCCCGCGGCGTACGTGGCGGCCGTGCTGCACAGCCGGTTCGTGGACGCCCGGCGGCACTCCCGCTGGCGGCACGAGCGGCTCGACGGCTTTCCGCCGGGCCGCGATGCGGCCGCCGCCGACACCTCGGGTGCGGTCGAGCAGCGCGTCAGCCTCGATTCGGCGCTCGCCGGTCTCGGGGTGCGGCAGCGGGACGTGCTGGTGCTGCGCTACCTGTGCGACCTCGACGTGCGCACGGTCTCCCGGATGCTGTGCGTGTCGCAGAGCACGGTCCGCAGCCAGGAGGCCCGTGCCCTGCGTTCGCTGCGCTGCCGCGGCGGCCTGGGCTGAACCCGGCCGCCACGACTGCGCGCAACGGTGCCGCCGTCAGTCCCGGAGGTCCTGGAAGCGGTCGATGATCAGGTCCGAGAGCTCGTCGCGGCGGTCCTGGGTGAGGAAGCCGGCCTCGATGCCGTTGAGGGCGACCAGTTCCAGGTCCGCGAGGTCCCAGTCGAAGGCCTCGACCAGCAGGGCGAGCTCGCGGGTGGTGGAGGTGCCGCTCATCAGGCGGTTGTCGCAGCTGATGGTGATGGTGAAGCCGAGTTCGTAGAGCTTCTGCACCGGGTGGTCGGCGATCTTGCCCGCGATACCGGTCTGCAGGTTGGAGGACGGGCAGACCTCGAGGGCGATGCGGGTGTCGCGGACGAAGGAGGCGAGGCGGCCGAGGTCGGCGTCGCCGTCCTCGGTGAACTCGATGTCCTCGATGATGCGCACGCCGTGGCCCAGGCGCTGGGTGCCGAGCTGCACGGCCTTGGCGATCGAGGTGGGGCCGTCCGCCTCGCCCGCGTGGATGGTGAAGCGGAGGAACTGCTCGCGCAGGTAGGCGAAGGCGTCGGCGTGCAGGTCGGGGCCGAAGCCGAGTTCCGGGCCCGCGATGTCGAAGCCGGCGACGCCGGAGTCGCGGTGCCGCACGGCGAGCTCGGCGATCTTCAGGCTGTGGCCCGGCTCGGTGTTCTGCCGCATCGCGGTCACCAGCGTGCCGACCTGGATCGGGTTCCCGGCCGCGATCGCCCGGTCCTCGCCCTCCCGGCAGCCCTCGTTGACCGCCTCGACGACCTGGTCCAGCGTCAGCCCGTCGCGCAGGTGCTGCTCCGGCGCGTACCGCAGCTCCGCGTAGACGACGCCGTCGGCCGCGAGGTCCTCGACCGCCTCCGCGGCCACCCGGCGCAGCGCGTGCGCGGTCTGCATCACGGCGACGGTGTGGTCGAAGGTCTCCAGGTAGCGCGGCAGCGAACCCGAGTCGGCGGCGTCGCGGAACCAGACGCCGAGTTCGGCGGCGTCGGTGGTCGGCAGGCCGGTGTACCCGGCGGCGTGGGCCAGCTCGATCACCGTGGCCGGACGCAGTCCGCCGTCGAGGTGGTCGTGCAGCGCCACCTTCGGGACGCGCCGGAGCACGTCCTCGGTCAGCGCGATGGGGGCAGGGGCAGTCTCGTCGGTCATGGCGCCAGACTACGGGAACCGACCGGCCGTCAGCCGCCGCATCCCGGGAAGCCGGACGGGCTCAGTTGGATCCGCCGGACCCGGCCGCCTGCCCGGTCGCCGACGCCGAGGCGGAACCGAGGTTCGACAGGTACGCGGGCGCGCCGTACTCGTCCGAGAAGTCGAAGCAGCCGTTCCAGATCGGATCGCCGGTGCCGCTCCAGGTGCCCACGGCCGGGGCGTTCAGGTCGGCCTGGATCGTGCAGACGATCTCGGCCTTCGCGGCCTGGCCCAGCGACATCGAGTACTGGTAGTTCCACTGCTGGTCGCGCGCGGTGTACGAGACGACCGAGAGGTTCGCCGGGATCATCGAGGTGTAGCCGTCCGCGATGTCGGTGGTGTTCGGCCCCTTGATCAGCGCGGCGAAGACCAGCTCCTGGGTCACCGGCTCGTTCGTGTAGCGCACGACCGGGGTGAGCTTCTTGTCGTGGAAGAAGTAGAGCTGGTACTGGTTCTGGCCGCTGCCGCCCGGATTCCCGGTGCCGGACACGTCGTTGGCCGCCTGCAGCGAGGGCGCCGCGCCGACCACCTTCATCGAGGAGGACTGGATCCCGCAGCCGGCCAGGCCGATCGCCCCGACCACTCCGGCCACGGCCGCGGCCACCCCCGCCCCGCGCCGCTGCGCGGGCCTGCGCGTGGTCGCGGTCACCGTGTCCTCGCCTCCCAGTGGTCGCGCTGGCGGGTGTCGTGGCCGGTCGCCGAGAGCAGCCGCTCCGCCGCGCCCAGGCCGTCCTGGTCGAGATCCGTCTCGGGCGAACCGTGGTGCCGAGGCAGTCTGAAAGTGAAGACGGCTCCGCCTTCCGGTCGGTTCCGTGCCGAGAGGTCGCCGTTGTGCAGCCGGGCGTTCTCCCAGGCGATCGCGAGGCCGAGGCCGCTGCCCTCGCTGCGGCCGCGCGCCTTGTCCGCCTTGTAGAAGCGCTCGAAGATGTGCGGCAGCGCGTCCTGCGGGATGCCGGGGCCGTTGTCCGCGACCTCGATCAGCAGCTCGTCCGGGTACTCGTGCACGGTCAGCTCGACCGGCTCGCCGCCGTGCTTGAGCGCGTTGCCGCACAGGTTCGCCAGCACCACGTCGATCCGCCGCGCGTCCACCCGCACCGGCAGCATCCGCGGCGCGCGCACCCGCACCTTGCCGCCCCAGCCGCGGGCCTCGATCGAGGCCTCGATCAGCTCCGGCAGGTTCACGTCCTCGACCCGCATGCCCGCCGTGCCCGCGTCCATCCGGGAGATCTCCATCAGGTCCTCGACCAGCCGCGCGAGCCGCTTGGTCTCGTTCGCGATCAGGTGCGCGGCGGAGACGGTGGTCGGGTCGGCGTCCTCGACGTCCTCCAGCACCTCGGTGACGGCGGTCATCGCGGTCAGCGGCGTGCGCAGCTCGTGCGAGACGTCCGCGACGAACCGGCGGGAGGCCGCGTCCATCGCGCGCAGCTCCTCCATGGAGAACGCGAGCGCGCGGGCGGTCTCGTTGAAGGTGCGCGACACGTCCGCGAGCTCGTCCGAGCCGTTGACCTCGAGCCGCACGTCCAGTTCGCCGCGGCCGAGCCGGCGCGCGGCCATGCCGAGCCGCCGGATCGGAAGCAGGATGTTGCGGCTCGCGAAGAAGGCCACGAACGTCGCGCCGACCAGGGCGAGCAGCGTGGAGAACGCGCCGATCAGCACCAGGTTGTCCAGGACGTGCTGCTCCTGGCTGAGGTCGGTGAAGGTGTACATCTGCACGCCGGAGGGCTGCAGCGTCGCGCCGGTCAGGATGTACGTGGTGCCGCCGATCGTCGTGCGCTCCTGCACCATCGAGCCGCCCGCGGCCCGCTTGAAGTCGGCGGGCACGTCGTCGAGGTTGGAGTTGCTGGAGATCGTGCCGACGGTCGGGCTGATGATGACGACCGCGTCGCCGTTCTTCGCGATGGTGTCGGCGACCTGGTGCAGCGAGTTGGCGATGGTCGCCTCCTCGAACTGCTTGCTGGCCGCAGTCCCGCCGGCCTGCAGCTGGTCGCCGTACGCGTTGAAGTCGTCGGTCAGGTTGCTCACGGCGGTCTGCTGCGCCTTGTCCAGCATCACCGTGCGGGTCAGGTAGTACGACGCGCTGGTGATGATGACGGCGGTGATCACGGCCACCGCGGCGAAACCGGCGAACAGCCGCGGCCGGATGCCGCCGAGCCGCCAGCCGCGCCGGTGCAGCCCGCGCCGCCACCAGCCGACGCCGCCGCGCCGCTCGACCCTGATCGTCTCGCGTTTCTCCCGTCGGTTCACGCGGTGGTCCTCGGGCTCATCGCGGCGGGTCCAGGCGGTAGCCGATGCCGCGCACGGTACGGATCAGCTGCGGGTCGCCGGGCACCAGCTCCACCTTGGCGCGCAGCCGCTGCACGCAGGCGTCCACCAGCCGCGAGTCGCCGAGGTAGTCGTGGTCCCAGACCAGCCGCAGCAGCTGCTGCCGGGACAGCGCCTGGCCGGGCCGCCGGGACAGCTCGACCAGCAGCTTCAGCTCGGTGGGGGTGAGCGAGATCGGCGCGCCGCCGCGGGAGACGATCATCGCCGAGCGGTCCACGGACAGGTCGCCGAAGGTCGCGACGTCCGCCTGCTCGGGCACCGCTCCGCCGTGGCGGCGCAGCACGGCCCGGATCCGGGCGTCCAGGACCCGCGGCTGCACCGGCTTGACCACGTAGTCGTCCGCTCCGGACTCCAGGCCGACGACCACGTCTATGTCGTCGCTGCGCGCGGTGAGCAGGATGATCGGCACCTGGTCGGTGCGCCGGATGCGCCGGCAGACCTCGAAACCGTCCAGGCCGGGCAGCATCACGTCCAGCACGACCAGTTCGGGCCGCTGGCTCTGCCACAGCTCCAGGCCCTCCTCGCCGGTGGCGGCGGCGGTCACGCGGTGGCCCTGGCGGGTCAGCGCGAGTTCGATGGCCATCCGGATGGAGGGGTCGTCTTCGACGAGCAGGAGACTAGGCACCTACCCATTTTTACCGATGAAACGCCTGGACGCGGTACTCGGAGGGTAATTTCCCGATCCCGGACCGATCATGGCGACGCGGGGTGACCGTATGGTCTCGCCGCGTGTCCGCGCGGGGGAAATCGATCACGTCCGGTACCGGGCATTTCACCCCCGGTGGGGAACGTACGCCACCCTTCGAGCCCTGTGGCAAAGCTGTGACGTGAATCGGACTGCGCGATGAAGAGCGGGGACAAAGGTGGTAGCCATGAGCTTCCCGACTCAGGCACCATCTGTCCCCGCCGAGAATGCAGACGCCGCCAGGAGCGCGCGCGGTTCCGCTCCGGTTGATAACGCTTCGGCCACGATTCCCGGAGACTTCGCCGCGTATGTGGCGGAGCGGCGCTCCTCCCTGCTGCGCACCGCCCACCAGGTGGCCGGCGACCGCACCGAGGCCGAGGACCTGCTGCAGGAGGGCCTGCTCAAGACGTACCAGGCCTGGCACCGGATCGAGGACAAGGCCGTGGTCGGCTCCTACCTGCGCCGGACCATGACGAACCACCAGATCTCGCAGTGGCGCAAGCGGCGGGTCGAGGAGTACCCGACCGACGAGCTGCCCGAGCGGCCGTACGACGGCGAGTCGATGACCCAGGTGGAGATGCGGGTCGCCGTGGCCCGCGCGCTCGGCCGGCTCTCGGCCCGGGACCGCGAGGCGCTCTCGCTGCGCTACTACGGCTCGTACACCGACACCGAGATCGCCGAGCGGATGGGCGTCTCGGTCGGCACGGTGAAGTCGGCGCTCTGGCGGGCGCTGCGCAAGCTGCGCGAGGACCCGTCGCTGCGGCCGCTGGCCATGTACGTGACCGCCAACAGCGAGTGGCTGGAACCGGTCGGAGCCGCCGCCTGACGCCGCGTGACTTTTCGCGGAATTTCCTCAGTCCCTGGACATCCGGCCTGGCGGCCCGTTCACGCGGCTCGGTAGGCTCGCGCCTGCGATACGCCCCATCCGATTGAAACCCCAGGGAAAGTCACGCTCTCATGACAGATGCGATCAAGAAGCTGCGCGAGCCCGCGGCGCTCGGTGCCGCGGCGTACGCGGCGCTCAGCATCCTGGCCTCCGTGATCGAACTGCTGTTCACCAGCGGCGGGAGCTTCTCCGACACCGCCGCCGGGCAGATGGGGAACCTGCTCAACTTCCCGGCCGCGCTGGCGATCGCGATCGCCGTGTACCTGGCCAACCACGTGGAACCGGCGCTGCCCAAGGCCCGGCTGATCACGCTCGTCGCCCTGGGCACCGCGGCGGCCGGCGCGGTCTTCGGCGTCGTCGCCTTCTTCGCCACCTTCGGCGCGGACGTCAGCGGCACCGACAAGTTCGCCTTCTTCCTCGCCGGCCTCGGCGGCGCGGCCGCGCTCGGCGTGTCCGGCTGGTACGCCTGGCTGACCTGGCAGACGCACGCCCCGGCCCGGCCCGCCGCCCCCGCGGCCCCGAGCGCCGCCGCCGGCACCGGCTGGGGCGCGCCGCAGCAGCCGGCTCCGCAGCAGCAGGGCGGCCAGCAGCCGGGGCAGGGCCAGGGTCAGGGCCAGCAGCCGGGGCAGGGCCAGGGTCAGGGCCAGCAGCCCGCCGGGTTCTCCTGGTCGCCGGGCAACGTGAACGAGCAGACCGCGTACATCCCGCCGCAGGGCCCCGCGGGTCCGCAGACCCTGCAGGCGCAGCAGTCGCCCACCGGCTCGTACTCGGTGCCCGGTTCGCTGCGTCCCGGGCAGCAGCCGGGGCAGCAGAACCCGCAGGCGCAGCAGACCCAGATGATGCCGCCGGTCCCGCCGACCATGCAGGAGTACGCGCCGAACCCGCAGCCCTGGCAGCCCGGCCCCGGCGGCCAGGTGCCCCCGCAGCCGCAGCAGAACGTGCCGAATCCGCCGCCGACCCGGCCGATGCCGCCGCACGAGACCCCGACCCAGCAGGCCGAGGGCGAGGGGCAGGGACCGTTCGGCGTCGGCAACTGGCAGTAGCCCGGCCGACAGTCGGCAGTTCATACTTCAGACCAGTCATACCTTGTCGTCCGAATAATCCGTTCGGCGGCGCGGTTTTCCGTCGAGGCGCCCTTCCCCCGCTAAGTTGGCCGGAAAGGTGCTTTCGACGTTTCTGGAGGACTTGGTTCCGATGGCCCGCTATGCCCGCCTCGCGCTCGTCCCGCTCACCCTCGCCGCCGCGGCGGCCCCGGCCGTGGCCCAGGCCGACTCCGGGGTCGCCCACTCGGCCGCCGGGATCGTCGGGGCCTTCGGGAACCTGAAGCTCTACCCGCTCGGCGGCTCGCACGTCGACCCGCTCTCGAACGTGGTCGGCACCTCGCTCGGCGGCATCCCGGTCAGCACCCAGCCGGTGGCCGACGCGGTCTCCGACGGCCTGCCGGTGCACGACCTGCCGCTGATCGGCGGGCTGATGAACCAGGCGCCGGGCAACTCGACGCGAGATGCGTGTGCGGCCCGCGGGCCGCACACGCTTCTCGTTCTCGATCAGGCGCCGACGGGGTGCCAGACCGTCTTGGTCTCCAGGAACGCCGTCAGCCGCGCCGTGCCCGGGGCGGCGGTCCAGTCGCCCGGCGCGGCGCTCGGCCGCAGCACCCGCTTGAGGTTCTCCGCCGCCATCTTCTCCAGCGACGTGGCGAACTCGGCGTCCGCGATCCCGGCCAGGTCCAGCGCGTCGACGTCCAGGTGCTCGGCCAGCGGCCTGCCCAGTTCGGCGGACGTGCCCGTCAGGATGTTGACGACGCCGCCGGGCAGGTCGGAGGTGGCCAGCACCTCGGCGAGGGTCACGGCGGGCAGCGCGGCCGAGTTCGGCGCCACCAGCACCGCCGTGTTGCCGGTCGCGATCGCCGGGGCCAGCACGGACACCAGGCCGAGCAGCGCGGGCTTCTCCGGGGCGAACAGTGCCACCACGCCGGTCGGCTCGGGCGAGGAGACGTTCCAGAACGGCCCGGACACCGGGTTCGCCGCGGACCGGATCTGCCCGATCTTGTCGGTCCAGCCCGCGTACCAGACCCAGCGGTCGATCGCCGCGTCCACCTGCGCCGCCGCCTTCGCCGCGGAAAGGCCCTCGACCGCGCGCACCTCGGCGGCGAACTGCTCGCGCCGCCCCTCCAGCATCTCGGCGATCCGATAGAGGATCTGGCCCCTGAGATACGCGGTCGCCCCGGACCAGCCGGAGAACGCGCCGCGTGCCTTGGCCACCGCGTCGCGCGCATCCTTGCGGGAGGCCAGCGCGGCGTTGGCCAGGAACGCTCCGTCGGCCGCGGTCACCTGGTAGCTCCGTCCGCTCTCCGAGCGCGGGAACGCGCCGCCGATGTACAGCTTGTAGGTCTTGCGCACGCCGAGCCGCACGGGCGTCGGCGCCGGCGTCGGCTCCTCGGGCTTCTTCGCCGCGGTCTTCTTGGCGGCGGTCTTCTCCGACTTCTCAGACATCGAGGTAGGCCTCCAGACCGTGCAGGCCGCCCTCGCGACCGTAACCGGACTCCTTGTACCCGCCGAAGGGCGAGGTGGGATCGAACTTGTTGAAGGTGTTGGCCCACACCACGCCCGCGCGCAGCCGCTTGGCCATGCTCAGGATCCGCGAGCCCTTCTCCGTCCACACGCCCGCGGACAGCCCGTACGGCGTGTTGTTGGCCTTCGCGATCGCCTCGTCCGGCGTGCGGAACGTCAGCACGGACAGCACCGGACCGAAGATCTCCTCGCGCGCGATCCGGTGCGTGGCCGAGACGTTCGTGAAGATGGTGGGCGGGAACCAGAAACCGTTCGCGGGCAGCTCGCACGGCGGCGACCAGCGCTCCGCGCCCTCCGCCTCGCCCGCCGCGCTCAGCTCCGTGATCCGGGCCAGCTGCTCGGCCGAGTTGATCGCGCCGATGTCGGTGTTCTTGTCCAGTGGGTCGCCCAGCCGCAGCGTGCCCATCCGGCGCCGCAGCGCGTCGAGCAGCTCGTCCTGGATCGACTCCTGCACCAGCAGCCGCGAACCCGCGCAGCAGACCTGGCCCTGGTTGAAGAAGATCGAGTCGATGATCCCCTCGACGGCCTGGTCGATCGGGGCGTCGTCGAACACGATGTTCGCCGCCTTGCCGCCGAGCTCCAGTGTCAGCTTCTTGTCGGTACCGGCCACCGCGCGCGCGATCGCCCGGCCCACGGCCGTCGAACCGGTGAAGGCCACCTTGTTCACGTCCGGGTGCGAGACCAGCGCCGCGCCCGTCTCACCCGCGCCGGTCACGATGTTCACGACACCGGCCGGAAGCTCCGCCTGCTGGCAGATCTCCGCGAACAGCAGCGCGGTCAGCGGCGTCGTCTCGGCGGGCTTGAGCACCACCGTGTTGCCGCACGCCAGCGCCGGGGCGATCTTCCACGCCAGCATCAGCAGCGGGAAGTTCCACGGGATGACCTGCGCCGCGACGCCGAGCGCCCGCGGGTTCGCGCCGTAGCCCGCGAACTCGAGCTTGTCCGCCCAGCCCGCGTAGTGGAAGAAGTGCGCGGCGACCAGCGGCACGTCCACGTCCCGGGTCTCCCGGATCGGCTTGCCGTTGTCGATCGACTCCAGCACGGCCAGCTCGCGGGCCCGCTCCTGGATGATCCGCGCGATCCGGAACAGGTACTTGGCCCGCTCCGTGCCCGGCATGCGCGACCAGACCTTGTCGTACGCCGCGCGCGCCGCCGCCACCGCGCGGTCCACGTCCGCCGCGGACGCCTCCGCGATCTCGGCCAGCGCCTCCCCGGAAGCCGGGTTCACGCTCTTGAAGCTGCCGCCGGTGGCCGGGACGAACTCGCCGCCGATGAACAGCCCGTAGCTCGGCTTGATGTCCACGATCGCGCGCGACTCGGGCGCGGGCGCGTAGTCGAAGATGCCCATGTCTCGTCCGTCCCTCAGTCCACGGTCACGTAGTTCGGACCGGAGTAGTGCCCGGTCGCCAGCTTCTGCCGCTGCATCAGCAGATCGTTCAGCAGCGACGAGGCGCCGAACCGGAACCAGTCGGGGGAGAGCCACCCGTCGCCGAGCGTCTCGTTCACCGTCACCAGGTACTTGAGCGCGTCCTTGCTGGTGCGGATGCCGCCCGCCGGCTTCATCCCGACCTTGCGGCCGGTCTGCCCGGTGAAGTCGCGGATCGCCTCCAGCATCAGCAGCGTGACCGGCAGCGTCGCCGCCGGACTCACCTTGCCCGTGGACGTCTTGATGAAGTCCGCGCCCGCCAGCATCGCCAGCCACGAGGCCCGCCGCACGTTGTCGTACGTGGCCAGCTCGCCCGTCTCGAGAATCACCTTCAGATGCGCCGACCCGCACGCGCCCTTCACGGCCACGATCTCGTCGAACACGTCCTGGAACCGCCCGGAGAGGAACGCCCCCCGGTCGATCACCATGTCCACCTCGTCGGCCCCCGCCTCGACGGCCAGCCGGGTGTCGGCGAGCTTCACCTCGCGCGAGGAACGCCCCGAGGGAAACGCCGTCGCCACCGCCGCCACGTGGATCCCGGTCCCCTTCAGCTCCTCCTTGGCCACGGCGACCATGTCCGGGTACACGCATACCGCGGCGGTGGAGGGGCAGGTGGGGTCGCCCGGTTCGGGGCGGCGGGCCTTCGCGCAGAGCGAGCGGACCTTGCCGGGGGTGTCGGCGCCCTCCAGCGTGGTCAGGTCGATCATGCTGATCGCCAGGTCGATCCCCGCGGCCTTCGCCGTGGTCTTGATCGACCGGGTGCCGAGCCGGGCGGAGCGGGCCTCCAGGCCCACCTTGTCCACCCCGGGCAGCCCCAGCAGGAAGCGCCGCAGAGCAGCCTCGCTGCTGGTCACCCCGCTGAGGTCGTACGTCGGATGCGGCTGCGTCGCCGCCGGGAGGGTGCTGGTCACACGTCCACAGTAATCCACTGACTAATCCATCGTGCAAACGTTCTCCGAGCGCCTGCCCGCCCGGCCGCCCGGCGACCCGCCCGCCGACCCGGGAGCCGCGTGGACCCGTGCCCGCCGGGTGAGGCAGAATCCAGCACATGACGACGCCAGCCAGCCCCGCCGACAAGCCGACCGCCTACCGCGGAGTCGGAGCGATGCTCGGCGGCGCCGTCGTCATGCTCTTCTGCGTCGGCGGAGCGGTCGACCTGCTCGCCGAGGAGGGCACCACCGACATGCCCGGCGCCGCGATCCTGCTCCTCGTCGCCGCCTTCGCCTTCGCGTACGGCGTCTACCCCGCGGCCCTCTCCGGCCCTGAGGAACTCGTCATCCGCAACCCGCTGCGCACCATCAAGGTGTCCTGGGGCAGCGTGACCAGGCTGACCGCGCAACTGTCCTTCATCGCCTTCACCACGACCCAGCGCTACACCGTCTGGGCCGTCCCCGTCTCCCTCCGCGACCGCCGCCGCGCCGAACGCGCCAGGCTCCGCGACCTCGCCCGCCAGACCCGCGCCCAGGGCAAGTCCCGCCAGCGCTTCGGCGGCCTCTCCGGCTACGACGACGTCCGCGTCGCCCAGAGCCGCACCCCCGACCCGATCGAGAAGCTCTCCTTCGCCGACCAGGCCATGACCGAGATGACCGCCCGCCGCACCAACTGGTTCCACCGCGCCGGCCTAGACCCCGAAGCCGAGTCCGCCGCCACCCCCGACACCCCCGCCCAGCCCGCCAAGGTCACCTGGAACCTCCCCACCCTGGTCCCGGTGGCCGCCTGCCTCCTCTTCGTCATCGTGGCCTTCGCGGTGCACTAGGACCGATGGCGGCCTGCGGCCCGTGTTCGCCCCTACCTCCGCCCCCGCCACTGCGCTCGTTCCTCGCTCCGTGACGGCGGCTACGTCCGGGGCGATTACTTACCCCGCCCACCCGCCCACCCGCCCCAAGCCTTCGGCCCGCTACCTTCGCTCCCTCGTCGCTGACGCTCCTCGGTCGCTACGTCCGCGAGCCTGCGGCGTTCTCCGTCGCTCGCCGCGTGCTGGGAGTGGGCGTTCGGGGCCGGGGGTATTTCGATCGACAGCCGTGGCCGGGGGCTGAAATCGTGGGGATATGGATCGCAATGTGGCGCTGGTTCTCGGTGGTGGCGGGGCGGCCGGGAACGCTTGGCAGATCGGGGTCGTGGCGGGGCTGGCGGAGGCCGGGTTCGACCTGACGGAGGCGGCCGATCTGGTGATCGGGACGTCGGCGGGGGCGACGGTGGCGGCTCAGGTGCGCAGTGGGCTTCCGGCTGCCGAACTGCTCGCCTCGGTGTTGTCGGAGGCGGGGCGGCCGGTGGCTGGTGGGCCTGGACGGCCATCGCGGTCTCCGTCGTCCGCGGCGTCGTCGTTGCCGATGGAGACGGTGTTCGCGCGGATGCGGAAGATCTCGGCTGCGGCCACGTCGGCGTTGGAGTTGCAGCGGGCGATGGGGGCGTTCGGGTTGGAGAGCGACGCGGTGCTGGCGCCGGAGGCGGGGGAGCAGCGGCGGGCGTTGGTCGCTTCGCGGTTGCCCGGTACGGAGTGGTCGGACAGGGCGATGGTCGTGGTGGCCGTCGATGCGCATACCGGCGAGGTGGCGGCGCTTGACCGGGAATCGGGGATCGAGTTGGTGGACGCGGTTACTGCCAGCACCGCGCTGCCCGGGCTGGTTCCTACGCACGCTGTGAATGGCAAGCGATACATCAATGGCGGTGTGCGGTCCGCTGAGAACGCCGATCTTGCGGCAGGCTATGCGAATGTCGTCGTGTTGTCTCCGTTCGGCGGACGGGGCGAGGCGCCGTTGCAGCCGGGGCAGTTCGAGGGGCTGCGCAGGTCACCGGAGTGGGGCACGGATCTGCCCAGCCAGGTCGAGAGCCTGCGCAAGAACGGCAGCCGGGTCGAGGTGATCACGCCGGATGCCGACTCCTTGGCCGCGATGGGCACGAACCAGATGGACCCGGCTACGCGCGTTCCGGCCGCCCGCGCCGGTTACGTGCAGGGCAAGCGGGAGGCGGCCCGGGTCACGCTCACCGGATGAGATGAACGCTCAGGGCCGCATGCGACTACTACGCACATGCGGCCCCGGCATCGCGAGGATTCCGCTACTCCGCGCTCGTGCTGAGGATTTCGCCGAGCGATTCCTTCATCGCCGCCAGCACCTCGGCCGACCCGGCCTCGAGGTAGCACTTGAGCTTGGGCTCGGTGCCGGAGGGGCGGACGATGACGCGGGCGCCGTCGAGGACGAACCTGAGGCCGTCGGTGGGCGGCAGGGTGTCCGTGCCCTGAGTCAGGTCGTCGACGCGCTGGACGGCGACGCCGCCGAGCTCCTTCGGCGGGTCCTGACGCAGGGCGCTCATCATGCGCGGGATCTCGGCCAGGTCGCTGACGCGCAGTGAGAGCTGGTCGGTCACGTGCGTGCCGTACTCGGCGTAGATCTCGGCGAGGCGGTCGAGCAGGGTCTTGCCGGACGCCTTGAGGTTCGCCGCGAACTCCGCGACGGCGAGGGCGGCGGTGATGCCGTCCTTGTCCTTCACGCCGTCCGGGTCGACGCAGTAGCCGAGCGCCTCCTCGTAGCCGAAGATCAGGCCGGGGATCTTGGAGAGCCACTTGAAGCCGGTCAGCGTCTCCTGATACTCGATGCCGTGCGCGGCGGCGATCTTGCCGAGCAGGCTGGACGAGACGATCGTGGTGGCGAAGACGCCCTTCTTGCCCGACGCGGCGATCGACGCGCCGAGCAGCGCGCCCACCTCGTCCCCGCGCAGCATCCGCCAGCCGCTGCCGCTGCCGCTGCCCTTATCCCCGCTACCACCGCTCGCGCCGCCGTCCTTCGGCAGCGGGACGGCGACCGCGCAACGGTCCGCGTCCGGGTCGTTCGCGATGACGAGGTCGGCGTTCTGCTCGGCGGCCAGCGCCAGCGCGAGGTCGATGGCGCCGGGCTCCTCCGGGTTGGGGAACGCGACGGTCGGGAACGCCGGGTCCGGTTGCTGCTGCTGCGGGACGGCGATCGGGCGGGGGAATCCCGCGCGCTCGAAGGCGGCCGCGAGCACTTCGCCGCCGACGCCGTGCAGGGCCGTGGACACGACCTTGAGGTCACGCGGCGCGTCCGCCGACACGACCGCCGCCGCGCGTTCGAGGTAGGCGTCCACGACCTCGTCGCCGAGGGTCTCCCACTCCTCGCCGCGCGGGAGCCCGCCGAGCGGTCCGACGGCGGCGATCTCGGCCGCGATCTCGGCGTCGGCGGGCGGGGTGATCTGCGAGCCGTCGCCGAGGTAGACCTTGTAGCCGTTGTCCCGCGGCGGGTTGTGGCTCGCCGTCACCATCACGCCCGCGCACGCGCCGAGGTGCCGGATCATGTAGGCCAGCACGGGCGTCGGCAGCGGACGCGGCAGCACGGCCGCGCGCAGTCCGGCGCCGGTCACGATCTCTGCGGTGTCGCGCGCGAACACGTCCGAGTTCTTCCGCGCGTCGTAGCCGATCACGACGAGCTGTTCGGCGTGCCCCTTGCCGATCAGGTACGCGGCGAGCCCGGCCGCGGCCCGGCCGACCACGACCCGGTTCATCCGGTTCGGGCCCGCGCCGAGCTCCCCGCGCAGCCCGGCGGTGCCGAACTGCAGCGTGCCGTCGAAGCGGTCGGCCAGCCCGTCGTACGCGGCGGCCGAGGTCGCGGTCTTGAGCAGCCCGGCCAGCAGTTCGCGCAGCTCGCCCTTGGTCTCCGGGTCGGGGTCCTGGTCCATCCAGGCCTCGACCTCGTCCAGCAGTTCGGCGATCTCGGTCATGGGGTCAGATCCTCCCGAGCACGTCGCGGAGCAGCGCGCCCATCCGGCTCGCCGCCGCGTTCCCGGCGTCGATGACCTCCTGCGCGCTCAGCGGCTCGCCGGTCATCCCGGCCGCCGCGTTCGTCACCAGCGAGATCCCGAGCACCTCCATCCCGGCCTCGCGCGCGGCGATGGCCTCGAGCACGGTGCTCATCCCGACCAGGTCGGCGCCGAGCGTCCGCAGCATCCTGATCTCGGCGGGGGTCTCGTAGTGCGGGCCGGTCAGCTGCACGTAGACGCCCTCGGCCAGCGACGGGTCGACCTGCTTGCACAGCTCGCGCAGCCGCGGCGAGTACAGGTCGGTCAGATCGACGAAGTTCGCCCCGACGATCGGCGACTGCGCGGTGAGGTTCAGGTGGTCGCTGATCAGCACCGGCTGCCCGACCTCGTAGTCGATGTTGATGCCGCCGCAGCCGTTCGTCAGCACGATGGTCCGGCAGCCCGCCGCCGCGACCGTGCGCACGCCGTGCACCACGCGGGCCACGCCGTGCCCCTCGTAGTAGTGCGTGCGCCCGAGGAAGACCGCCGCCAGCTTCCCGGACTGCGCGAGCCGCACGGCGCGGATCCTGCCCGCGTGCCCCAGCGCCGCCGCCGCGGTGAAGCCGGGCAGCTCCGTCACCGGGAACTCCGCCTCGGTCTCGCCGAGCGCGTCCGCGGCGGGCACCCAGCCGGACCCCATCACCAACGCCAGGTCGGGCACCCCGCCCAGCTTCTCCACCAGCGGCTTCGCCGCCGCCTCGGCCGCCTCGTACGCACTGCCGGAAATCGTTCTCTCAGTCACGGGCTAGAGCATACGTCCGAAGGCTCACCGACGCGCCGTCATGATGCCCTCGGAAAAGGTGACCTGGTACCCGAGGCTCCTGAGCCGCCGGACGAAGGCGTCGGCCTCCGCACTCCCGCGAGCTCGGTCCTCGATCGGCATGGAGAGGTACTTGAGCTGATCGGCGAGCGATCCGACCGCCGACCTGCCCTGGTTGAAGAGCGGTTCCACGGTTGCCTCGAAGCGGGCGCCCGAGAAGGCGGGGGCAGGCCACCGGATGTTGACGGCGAGGTGCGCAAGACCGCTTCCGACGAACTCCTCCGCTCCAGCGAGACTCGTGAAGGCGGGGCAGTCCGTCACCGCGAGGGCGGTCGTGGCCGCGGGCAGTTTCAGCCCCTTGAGGCTCGACAACGCGCTGTCTCGCTCGATGATGAGCTGTCGGGGCCCGCCGGTGCAGGAGAGCGTCGAGAGCATCCGGTCCGCGTCGACGCCGCTGAGATACAGAGCCCGGGTGGCGTTGGGGGTCTTCTGGACGCGGCCGCCGCGGTCGATGTCGACCAGTTGCACGGCGTACGGCCGCGGCGGAAAGGCCACGGTGAGCGGCTGCTCCACGTCCGGCAACCTGATCACCGCGCTGCTCAGCCGCGGTATCCGGTCGAGGAAGCCGAAGTCGCCGTGGCCCGGCTCAAGTCGGCATTCGAGGGACTCGACCTCCGGCAGCCTCGGCAGGCCGGGCAGCACCTTCGCGTCGTCCACGACGACTCTGGTGATGTGGCGGGGCGCCAGCACGCGGGCCGCGTACTCGGACGGTTCGAAGGTGCCCCACAACTGGACGAGGGCGTCGGTGTACCTGTCCCCGTACATGCGCAGGCTGACCTTCTCCAGCAGTGCGAGGCCGCCGGGCCCGCCGAGGATGCGGGCCAGCTGGATGAGATGGTCCGCGGAGTCGCTGTCCACCTGCGCGTCGGCCACCAGGTCGTAGGCGTACTCGCCGACCCGGCTCAGCGCCTGCACGTGCTCCGCGCTACGCGGCGGGATGATCTCCGCTGCGCCCTGCTTGATCGACTCGGCGATGGAGGGGTGGACCTCGGTCGCGGTCTCCAGGCAGCCGAGGGCGGTGAGTTCGAAGGCGACCTTGTTCGCCCGGTTCCGGCGCGGCGGATCGAGCAGCTCCTCGAAGATCTTCACCGTCTGCCGCTTGTTGCCCAGGCCCGCCGCCAGGATGACGACCTGCCGCCACTGCTCGTCGTTCGCGCGCGCGGTCAACGCCTCGATCTCGTCCCGGTCCACGGCCGCCTGGGCCGCCAGGTACTCCTGGAACGTGCGGTGGATGAAGTCGATCCAGCCCGCCACCGGCTCTCGCAGCAGGCCTGAGCGTTCGAGGAGGTAGGTGACCACCTCGTGCGTCGTGCCGACGATGTGGTGACGACGTGTCGCGAGACGGGAGCTGATCAGTTCGGAGACGCGGTTCAGTTCGGCGATGGCGAGGCCGTTCGTCATCATCCAGTACGCGAGGTCCTGCAGCAGTTGCAGCTTGTCGTCGTACTCCATTCCCGTCTCGCGCGACGTGAGCTGCCGCTCGGCGTCTCTGCGCAGCAGGAACATCTCCATCGAGATCCGGTACAGCTCGATGCGGTTCTTGGGCAGCTCGGCACGGCGGTCGCGGTTCAGGGCGCAGAGCAGCGCGCACAGCAGCGGATTCGTGGCCAGTTGGCGCAAATGCCGACGGGCGAGGACCTGGTCGGAGAGCGACTCGGCGAGGCGGTCGAGTTCACGCTTGGCCGAGTTCTCGATGACGGTCGAGGCGATGGCCGCGTGCCAGTGCGTGATGAACTTCCGGATGTCGGTCACCGTCATCGGCTGGACGGAGCAGGCACGGAACTTCTCGCGCTGGAGCCAGTCCTCGTCGACCGCCGCCGGACGGGACGTGATGACGAAGCGCGATTCCGGGAAGGCGGCGATCATCTCGCGCAGCCACTTCGCGATCTGCACGCGCCGGTCCTGGTCCACCTCGTCCACGCCGTCGATGAGCACGATGCCGCGCCCCTCGTGCAGCACCTTGTTGATCCACTGCGGCGGCGCCTCCGCCGCCAGCATCGACGCGGCGCCGCGCGCGATGAACTCCTGGGGCCGGGGGAGCGGCTGGACGTCCGTGAACTGCCGAAGCCGGATGAAGAAGGGCACGAGGTCGTTCCACGCGGCCAGCTCCGGCGGGAATTCGCGCCGTGCCGCGGATACCGCGATCCACTGCAGCAGCGTCGTCTTCCCGGAGCCCGCGTCGCCCCGGATGAACACGCGCCGGGACGCGGCGAGCGCGGTCTCGACGGGTATGCCCTGCACGTCCAGGGCTTGCGCATCGGGCGCGTGCGGGACGTGCGCGTCCAGGACCAGGAGGCTGATGTAGGCGACCGACAGCGGATAGCCCCGATTGCGCTCGAAGGCGCTCGCGCCGAACAGGTCCATGTAGTCGAGTTCGCTGACGACCTGTCGGCGGTAGTCGGTCTCGAAGCCCTCGTCGCCGCTCATGCTCGTTCGCGCGGGCAGCCGGTCCAGCACCTCGGCCAGCTGCTGCTCGATCACGCTCGTGCGCTGCAACAGTTCCGTGAGCGCCTGGGCAGAGAACGGAGGCAGCGTCTTCTTGATCTCCAGGAGGTACGAGCAGCACTCGCGGAGCAGGAAGTTGAAATAGTCCGTGGCCGGCCCGCTCAGACCCCAGGCCGAGCTGCGTGCCCTGACATAGGGCCGGAGCAGGTTTTCCAGCGTCCGTGCGTCGAGGTTCACCGCGAAGAGCGTCTCGTCACGCAGTTCCGCCTGCTGGAACGTCTCGGCGGCGGCCAGGATCGCCGCCTCGCGCTCGTTCTCCGGCAGGCGGAACCGGGTGCCGTCGGTGTGCCTGGCCTTCTCCGCCACCGTCCCGGCGAAGCCCTCGAACATGCCGCGCAGCCGGTGCCGCTGGATCGCGTCCGGCACGCTGTCCTTCAGCAGGTCCGCGACCGTGTCCGACATGTCCCCGGCGACGCCGTCCCCGAGCCAGATCCGGCACGCGCTCTTGACCACCTGTGTGCCCAGCGCGAGCAACGCCGTCCCGAGATCCATCGGACTCCTCCCCACGAGGACTCCGACGATAATTGCTACGACACGGTCAGCACAGGCTTTTGCGATACCTGTTCCCCGTCACCCCAGTCCGGCGCGTCGCTCAGCCGCATCGTCCAGACGTCCTTCAGCAGCAGCGTCAGCAGGGCCGCGCCGATCGTGACCGCGCCGGCCAGGTACTCCGCGCCGTTGACGCCGAGGCGGGCGGCGAGCGGGCCGGCGGCGAGGGCGCCGAGGGGCATGGCGAGGGTGGAGCCGAGGCCGTCGTAGGCGGAGACCCGGGCGAGCCGGTCGGGGCGGATGAAGCGGGCCAGCGAGACGTTCCAGAGCACGATCAGGAACTCGGTGGCCACGCCGGTCACCAGCCAGGTCAGCAGGATCAGCCAGAACGGCCAGAGCGCGCCGACGGCCCAGCAGGCCAGGCCGAGCGGGATCGCCAGCAGGGTCACCCAGAGCATCGGCCGCTTCGGCATCCAGCGCAGCGCGAGCACGCCGCCGAGGATCAGGCCGACGGAGAACGCCGCGTTCAGCCAGCCCCAGGCCGCCGGGCCGCCGAGGTGCGCCTTCGCGACGACGGGGCCGAGCACGAGCAGGCCGCCGTACCAGCAGGCGTTCGCGATCAGGTACTCGATCACCGTGCCCCACACCCACGCGTGCTTGACGAACTCCTGCCAGCCCTCGCGCAGTTCGCGCCACAGGTCCGGCTCGTGCTCGGGGCGGTCGTTCGCCTTCGCCTTGAGCGAGGCGAGCAGCGGCACCGTGCCGAGCATGCCCACGCCGCAGATCGCGAGGGACCAGCCGGGGCCGACCGCCGCGACGGTGAGTCCAGCCACGGCCATGCCGCCCATCGTCGCGCCGTTCATCACGAGTCGGGACAGCGCGTTCGCCGCCTGCAGCTCCTCGCTCGGCACGATCTTCGGCAGCAGTGCGGTGGACGCGGGCCAGAACAGGCTCATACCGGTGCCGGTGACGAGTTCGAGCCCGATCATCGCCGGCACGTTGATCGCGTGCGCCAATGTCAGCACGCCGAAGACGCCCTCGCCGAGCGCGATGCACAGGTTGCCGAGCACGATCACCAGCTGCGGTTTGAACCGGTCCGCCGCCACGCCGCCGAACAGCGTGAACAGCACCGACGGGATCATCTGCGCGGCCAGCACGTAGGACAGGTCCGCGGTCGAGCCTGTGACGTCGAGCACGGCGAAGGAGACGCCGACCGCGGAGAACGAGTACGCCAGCGGGGCGAGCAGCCGGTCGGCGAGCAGGATGCGGAAGTCGCGATAGCGCAGCACGCCCAGGTCTTCCTTGATGGAGCGCGCCATCATGAGCCTTTCTTGCAGTGGGGTCAGCGCGAGGCTAACCCCGCCGGAGCTGCCGCGGCCATCGGATTTCCGCGCTCCGCCGCATGGGACAATGAGCCACGTGACTCGAATCGTGATCATCGGCGGCGGACCCGGCGGCTACGAGGCGGCGTTGGTGGCCGCCCGTCTCGGTGCCCGGGTGACGGTCGTGGACCGCGGCGGCATCGGCGGCGCCGCGGTGCTGACCGACTGCGTGCCCTCCAAGACCCTCATCGCCACCGCGGACGTGATGACCACGATCCAGGACGCGCCGGAGCTCGGGGTCGAGGTCAACGGCGTCGGCCGCTGCGACACCGGGGTGGACCTCGCGCGGGTCAACGAGCGGGTGCTCGCGCTCGCCGAGAAGCAGTCCGAGGACATCGCCGAGGGCCTGGTCAAGGCCGGGGTGGAGATCATCCGCGGGTCCGGTCGGCTGGTCGCGGACGGCGGCACGGCGCGCGCGGTCGAGGTGCGCACCGCCGAGGGCGAGACGGTCACCATCGACGCGGACGCGGTCCTGCTGGCCACCGGCGCCCGGCCGCGCGAGCTGCCCACGGCCAAGCCGGACGGCGAGCGGATCCTGACCTGGACCCAGGTCTACGGCCTGCGCGAACTGCCGCGCGAGCTGATCGTGGTCGGTTCGGGCGTGACCGGCGCCGAGTTCGCGGGCGCGTACCAGGCGCTCGGTTCGCAGGTCACGCTGGTCTCCTCGCGCGACCGGGTGCTGCCCGGCGAGGACGAGGACGCCGCGCGGGTGCTGGAGGAGGTCTTCCAGCGCCGCGGCATGACGGTGCTGAGCCGGTCCCGCGCGTCGGCCGCCGTGCGCGAGGGCGACCGCGTGGTCGTCAGCCTGGAGGACGGACGCACGGTCAGCGGCACGCACTGCCTGATGGCCGTCGGCTCGCTGCCGAACACCGAGGACCTGGGCCTGGCCGAGGCCGGGGTGCAGACCACGCCGTCCGGGCACATCATCGTGGACCGCGTCTCGCGCACGACCGTCTCCAACGTCTACGCGGCGGGCGACTGCACCGGCCTGCTCGCGCTCGCCTCCGTCGCCGCGATGCAGGGCCGGATCGCGGTCTACCACGCGCTCGGCGAGGCGGTCTGGCCGATCAACCTCAAGCGCGTGTCGGCGAACATCTTCACCTCGCCCGAGATCGCCACCGTCGGCCGCACCACGTTCAACGCCGAGAGCGACGACCCGCGCTTCGACGTCGTGAAGCTTCCGCTGGACACCAACCCGCGCGCGAAGATGCTCGGCTTCACGGACGGCTTCGTGAAGCTGTACGCGCGCCCGGGCTCCGGCACCGTGCTCGGCGGGGTCGTCGTCGCCCCGCGGGCCAGCGAGCTGATCCACTCGGTGTCGATGGCGGTGGACCTGCACCTGTCGGTCGATCAGGTCGCCTCGGTGTTCACGGTCTACCCCTCGCTCTCCGGCTCGGTCGCCGAGGCCGCGCGCCGCCTGCACAGCGACCGCGAAGAGTAGTTACCCGTTAGTAGCTTTCAAACGAAAAGGTCGGGGGCCGCTCGCTGCGGAGCGGCCCCCGACCTTTGTCGAAATTTGGCTGAACCGTTGTCAGTCCTTGATCTCGCAGAGCGCGGCGCCGGAGGAGACGGTCGCGCCGACCTCGGCGGACAGGCCCACGACCGTGCCGGACTTGTGCGCGTTCAGCGGCTGCTCCATCTTCATGGCCTCGAGCACCACGATCAGCTCGCCCGCCTCGACCTGCTGGCCCTCCTCGACGGCCACCTTCACGATCGTGCCCTGCATCGGCGAGGTCAGCGCGTCGCCGGTGGCCGCCGCGGACTTCTTGCCGCCGCCCGAGCGCTTGGCCGCCTTTTTGCTGCCGCCGGCCGCCACGGAGCCGCCCGCGGCCAGGCCCAGGCCCGCCGGGAGCACGACCTCGAGCCGCTTGCCGCCCACCTCGACGGTCACCGACTCGCGGCCCGCCGACTCCGCCGCCTCGCCCGTCGGACCCGCGTACGGCGCGATGGTGTTGTCGAACTCGGTCTCGATCCAGCGGGTGTGCACCGTGAACGCCTGCTCCGGGTCGGCCGGGGCGAAAGCGGGATCCGCCACCACCGCCTGGTGGAACGGAAGAGCCGTCGGCATGCCCTCGATCTCGAACTCGGCCAGCGCGCGGCGCGAACGCTCCAGCGCCTCCTGCCGGGTGCGGCCGGTGATGATCAGCTTCGCCAGCAGCGAGTCGAAGTTCTGGCCGATCTCCGCGCCCTGCTCGATGCCGGAGTCCAGGCGCACGCCCGGGCCCGTCGGCGGGCGGAACGTGGTGACCACGCCCGGCGCCGGAAGGAAGTTGCGCCCCGGGTCCTCGCCGTTGATCCGGAACTCGAAGGAGTGCCCGCGCAGCACCGGGTCGCCGTAGCCGAGCTCCTCGCCGTCGGCGATCCGGAACATCTCGCGCACCAGGTCCACCCCGGCGACCTCCTCGGTCACCGGGTGCTCGACCTGCAGCCGCGTGTTGACCTCCAGGAACGAGATCGTGCCGTCCTGGCCGACCAGGAACTCGCAGGTGCCCGCGCCGACGTACCCGGCCTCCTTCAGGATCGCCTTGGACGCGCGGTAGAGCTCGTCCAGCTGCTCCTGGCTCAGGAACGGCGCCGGGGCCTCCTCGACCAGCTTCTGGTGCCGCCGCTGCAGCGAGCAGTCGCGGGTGGAGACGACGACCACGTTGCCGTGCGTGTCGGCCAGGCACTGGGTCTCCACGTGCCGCGGCCGGTCCAGGTAGCGCTCCACGAAGCACTCGCCGCGCCCGAACGCCGCCACCGCCTCGCGCACCGCCGAGTCGTACAGCTCCGGGATCTCCTCCAGCGTGCGCGCCACCTTCAGGCCGCGGCCGCCGCCGCCGAACGCCGCCTTGATCGCGATCGGCAGGCCGTTCTCCCGCGCGAAGGCCACGACCTCGTCCGAGCCGCCGACCGGGTCCGGGGTGCCCGCCACCAGCGGGGCGCCAGCGCGCTGGGCGATGTGCCGGGCCGAGACCTTGTCACCGAGCGCGCTGATCGCGGCGGGGGAGGGGCCGATCCAGATCAGCCCGGCGTCAAGCACCGCCTGCGCGAAGTCGGCGTTCTCGGCCAGGAAGCCGTAACCCGGGTGCACGGCGTCCGCCCCGGCCTTCCGGGCCGCGTCCAGCAGCTTCGGGATGGCCAGGTACGTCTCGGCCGAGGTCTCGCCGCCGAGCGCGTAGGCCTCGTCGGCCACCCGCACGTGCAGCGCGTCCCGGTCACCGTCGGCGTACACGGCGACGCTGCCGATCCCGGCGTCCTTACAGGCCCGGGCGATCCGTACGGCGATCTCACCACGGTTCGCGATCAGCACCTTGCGCACGTGAGGCTCCCTATCCCAGCTCATCGAAGTCTCCTTGAGTGTAGGCAAGTACCGGTGACCCCCGCGCGGGGGGATGACGCCTGCGGGTACGACGCGCTTTTGTGCAGACCTGACAAGACGCGCCACGGCCGGTCGCGGAGCGCTATCGTGCCAAGCAGGAGCAGCGGCACGGCCGGGCTCGGCGGCGGGAAGCGGAGGTGTCGGAGGCGATGTCCTCGAACATGGCGGTCCGGAGCAGGTCCGTGTTCTTCAGCGTGCGCACGGCGGTGCTGGTCACGGTGGGCGCGATCCTGGCCATCTGGCTGGTGCAGGGATTCAACGCGGCCGACGGCTACCGGCTGGACGGCGAGTTCGGCCTGACCTCCCGCAGCCTGGGCAGCCTGCCGCACATCATCGCGGTGCCCTTCCTGCACGTGTCGGTCGAGCACATCGAGAGCAACACGGTGCCGCTCGCGGTGACCACGTTCCTGGTGGCGCTCGACGGCCTGCGCCGCTACGCGTACGTGACGGCGATCATCGTGCTGGTCGGCGGCCTCGGCTACTGGCTGCTGGGTCCGTCCGGCGTGGTCATGGTCGGCGCCAGCGGCCTGATCTTCGGCTACCTCGGCTACCTCGTGGCCCGCGGCTTCTTCGCCCAGTCGATCTGGCAGGCCGTCTGGCAGCTCGTGCTCGGCGTGGCGGTGGCCGTCTACTACCAGTGGACCCTGGTGCTGCTCTACCCGTCCGCCGAGGTCAACACGATGCACATCTCCTGGCAGGGGCACCTGACCGGCCTGCTGGCGGGCATCTTCGGCGCGATCATGCTGGGACGGCGCCCCGCCGCCATCGAGCCCCCCAGCACGCCCTCGCTGCCCCCGGACTCCCGATTCCCGTCCCCCTACGTGTAGCCGACGAGGTTCGAATTCCGGCCTCCGTCCCGCTCCGAGGCAACGTTCGCCGCCCGCCGCGCGTCTAACTGTCGGTGCAGTCGGTCGGAGAAGTCGTCCGTCCCGCGTTCCCGGAGTTCCGGTGCTTCGCGTAGACTCCGCATCTCGCTTCCAAGCACGTCCTCGGGCGCCGTGCCGACAGCGGCGTCCCGGGTCCGTCCCCCGCAATAAAGCCTCGCATCCCTCGGAGTCCCCGTCCCGTGTCGCGCACCAACCGCCCCGCGCGCCAGCGGCGCCAGGCCATACGCCTCCTCGCGCCGATAGCCACGCTGACCCTGTGCGCAGCCGCGTCCGCCACCCTCGTGGCGACGAGCGCCGCCTCCGCACCGGCCGCCTCGCCCGCCGCCGCTGCCGTCGCGGTCCCCGAGGCGCGCCACACCTACATCACTCTGCCGCCGATCTTCTCGATCCCGGTCAACACGACCGCCGAGCAGACGACCTCGCAGGCCGGGCACACGACCGCCCCCGTGACCACGGCGAAGAGCACCGCCACGTCGAAGCACTCGAAGGGCGGGGCCACGGCGACGCAGTCGATGTACAGGTCCACGTTCTCGCCGCACGCCCTGCCGACCTCGGCCGCGCCCGTGCCCACGAACACCGGCTGCGCACCCGACACCCGCGCCCCGTCCGCCGACGCGGACATGCAGCTTCCGCAGGTCAGCGCGGGCTCCACCGACGCGGGATTCACCAACTGGCTGCACGTATCGGCCGTCGGCCCGGCCGGCATGCTGCCGACGAAGCTGAGCGACGCGAACCTGACCACCCTCACCCTGACCCGCACCGCCGACGCCGAGTCCGCGAACCTCGGCATGGCCGCGAGCTCAGGCGACCGCTTCGCCTGCGCACTGCTGGATGTGAGCCCCGGTCAGGGCTACCAGCGCATCGACTACGCACTGACCGGCGCGAGCTTCGTCTCCGACTCCGTGCAGGGCAAGACCGAGACGCTCACCGTCACCTACACGTCGATCAGCTGGAACTACCTCCCGACCGGCAGCGCGACCCCCGTAACCGGCTCCGGAGCGATCGACACCCAGTCCGACGTGAAGCAGACCTCGCTGAAGCAGGACGCCAAGGACGTGGCGGCCGGCGTCCTGGCCCTGGCCGCCGCGTGCCTGCTGGGCATGCTCCTGCTGACCCTGTTCGGACGCCACCGCCGCAAGGTCCGATACCGCGAGATCCGCGAGCGCTCCCGCGTCGAAGTCCCCCTGCCGGAGCGCCAGCACCTGTCTCCCACCATGCTCTTCGCACAGGAGCAGGCAGCACCGGACCTCGACGCCGACGCAGACGCCACCGTCCGCGTCCCCGCCGAGGAACTCCCCGACGCCCTCAAGACCGTCCACATCTCCGAGTTCACCCACGCCCGCGCCCTCCCGGTCCCGGTAGCCGCCGGAGCCGCAGTGGGCGCCGGCACCGGAATGGGCATCAGCGCAGTGCCGGAAGCGGAAGCGGATTCCGCCGCGAATGTGGACGCGGGCGTGGATCCGGCGTCAGCGCCAGAGGACGAATCCGAATCCGAATCCGACGCCGATGCCGATGCCGATTCGGGTGCGGTGGAGCCGGAGGCCGATTCCGCTGTGGGTGCCGACGCCGATGCCGATGCCGATTCGGGTGCGGCGGAGTCGGAGGCCGATTCCGCTGTGGGTGCCGATGCCGATGCGGATGCCGATTCTGCTGGCGGGTCAGCGGCGGAGGCCGATCTTGGCGCGGGCGAAGCCGGGTCTGATGCGGTGGATCTGGCCGGGGCGGGCGGGGAGCAGGAGGCGGGCGAGTTCGCCGCCGAGGTTGACGCCGACGGCGAGGCCGAGGCCGGTGGAGGCGGCGGTGAAGAGGTGAGCGGCGCCGAAGCCGGTCTGGCCGCGGACGATGAACAGGACGCCGAGGTAGGTCTGGGAGCCGGGGAGCAGGGCGACGAGGCCGGGGATGGTGAAGGGCAGTCCGGAGGTGGCGTGCCGGCGGGCGATGAGCTGGCCGCCGAGGCCGAGCAGGGCGCTGGTGGCGGCGACGGCGATGGTGGGGCTGACGCCGCCCTTGAGCAGCCCGGCGTCGCAGATCCAGACGAGTCCGGCGCTGAGGACGGCGTAGCCGAGCAGTCGCCTGCGGACCTGGAGGATGACGGCGAAGGTGAGTCCGAGGACGGCGGCGGCGAGGGTCTGCAGCCAGGGTCGGGCGGGGATCAGGAGGTTGTCGGCGGGGTTGAGGTCGATGCCGAAGGCGATTCCGGCGCGCAGCACGACGCTGATCCCGCAGATGATGCCGACGATGATGTAGAAGACCTCGATGAGCCGGGCGGCCGAGGTGATGTAGAAGGCGGTGAGCCCGTCTTGGACGGCGGCGACGAGGGCGCTGCCGGGGAGCAGCGCGAAGAGTCCGCCGGTGATCACGGCTGAGGAGCGCACCTCGGCGTGCGCCAGGTCGAGCGCGATCCCGGCCGTGGCGGCGGGCATCGCGGCCACGACGTACTGGTAGAACTCGGGCAGTCCGCGCACCGCGAGCGCGGACGCCAGCCGGTTGCCGAGCAGCGCGGCCAGGCAGGCGCTCATGAACACCAGCCAGGACCCGCCGACGAGCACCGACGCGGCGCCGGCGAGTAGGGCCGTCACCCCGGCGACGGCCCAGTCCGGGTACGTCTGCCGCCGACGCCGGATCTCCAGCAGCCGCCGGTACGCCTCCTCGACGGACGTGCCGCCCTCCCCGATGTCCCGCACCAGGTCGTGCACCGCCGCCAGCCGCGTGTAGTCAGAGCCGCGCCGCCGCACTCCGCGTGACGCCGTCCACGCCGGTTCCGAGAGCGTCGCCTGGTAGGCGATCGTCAGCATCGTGAAGGTGACGTTCACGTCGCAGCGCACGAGCCCGTACCCGTGCACCACGGCCAGCATCCCCGCCTCGACGTCCTCCGCCGCCTCCCCGGACGCCAGCAGCAACTCCCCGAGCCGCAGCGCCAGGTCCAGCACGCTGCGCACCTTCGGCGCCTGCTGCCCGCTCCCGCTCGGCCGCCCCACCGCCTCCAACGACGTGTCGGGCGAGGCCTCGAGCATCCCCTCCGGCTGCTCGTCCGGCCGCTCCGAGGGATTCGTCCGCAGCAGGGTCCGCATCCGGTCCTGCCAAGCATGCTCCTGCTGCGCATCCCGCGAGCCCTGTTCCACCACGTCATCAGGGTAACGGCGGCCCCACACACCTCAGTTCAACGGATGTCCTCCAATGCGAAGGAGAACGGCGCGGGCAGCGGGATCGGTTCACCCAGCGCTCTGCGGGCGCAGGCAGCGTAGTCCGCCTTCTCCGGCTCGCTGAAAAGCACACTCTCCTTACGCTGCCGGTCGATCAGCAGGTACAGCGGGACACCCGCTCGCGCATAACCGCGCCGCTTCGCGTCGCGATCATTTGACGGGTTCGTCGAGGTGATCTCGACGACCATCGCGATGCCGTCGGCCGGCTGCCAGCCCTCGTCCGAATCGCGCTCCCAGTAGTCGAGCGCGACGACGGTCATATCGGGGATGAACCGTCCGAGCGGCGTGAGGACCCCCAGGTTGCCCGACACGGACCAGCCGCTCACGTTGAGCTGATGGCTCAGCCGGGCGAAGTAGCTCTCGTGCTCAAAGCTCGGCGCCGGCGTCACGACGACTTCCCCCTCGATGATCTCTGCCTTGGAGCCTGGAGGCAGATCGAGGGATTCAAGGAGCGCTTCCAGCTCCAGCGGCCCTAACTCGTCGGTCGTGCGTGGGCGTTCCATAACATCCTGCATAGCGGCCTCCTCCTTCCAGGGCAAGTCCAGCATGCTCGCCGACTGAAAGGAAGACGTCGTTGCTGAATCACTCTATAGGAGTACTATTCGGCGCCGTATTTGTATTACTAACGACGTCTCATGCACTCGTTCGGCTTAGCGGAAAATGCCGGTGTGGCCGAGGGAATAGCGGCCGGGCTGGGGGTATACGCAGAGGCCGTGCGGGCCGTCGCCGACGGGGATGCGGGCGATGAGGTGGCCGTCGGTGGTCGAGACGGCGTAGACCTCGGCGTCGTAGCGGCCGGTGAGCCACAGGACCTTGCCGTCGGCGGATACGCCGCCCATGTCAGGGCTCGCGTGGCCCGGGATCTTCCATTTCGCGACGAGTTTGCCGGTGGCGAAATCCAGCACGCTGATGGAGCCCTCGCCGCGGTTGGTGATGTAGAGGCTCTTCGAGTCGCGGCTCACGTAGAGGCCGTGGGCGCCGAGGCCGGTCGGGATGAAGCCGGTGGTCTTGAAGGTGTCGCCGTTGAGGGTCCAGACTCCGCTGGTCTCCATGTCGGCGACGTACCAGACGCGGCCGTCGGGGGAGATCTTGACGTCCTGCGGCATCGCGCCGTGCTCCAGGTCGAGTTCGCCGAGCAGCGTGTGCTTGGCGGTGTCGACCTTCAGCAGTTGGCCGCTGAACTCGCAGGAGGCGATGAAGTAGCTGCCGTCGGGCGAGAAGTCGGCGTGGTTCACGCCCTCGCAGGGCACGTGCAGCACGGTCTGGATGGCCATCGTGTGCGGGTCGCGGAAGACGATCTCGCGGTCCGCCTCGGCCATCACCACCGCCGACTTGCCGTCCGGGGTGAAGTAGAGGTTGTACGGGTCGTGCACGGAGACCGGGGTGCCGAACTGGCCGGTGGCCGGGTTGATCGGGGTGAGCGAGTTGCCCAGGTCGTTGTTCACCCACAGCGTCTTGAGGTCCCAGCTCGGCACGACGTGCTGCGGCTGCTCGCCGACGGGCACGGTGCGCACCACCTTGTACGTGGCCGGGTCGATGACCGAGACCGTGTTCGACTCCGTGTTGGGCACGTAGACGAAGCTCGGGAAGTTCTTCACCACCGAGGAGAGCTGGTTCGGCCGGTCCGCCGCGTACAGGTCCGTCGGGTCGTACTCCGGCATCCCGGGCAGCGCGGCCTGCCGCATCTGCACCGTCGTCGGCCTGCTTGCCGAGCGGCTGTGCGAGGGGGACGCGGAGGTGTCCGCAGCCTGCCGTCCCGAGGCGGCGATCTGCGAGTTCGGCCCGCTCTCGTCGTCGGAGCCCAGCGTGTTCGCGGCGGTCCAGATGAGGGCCACGGTCGCGGCGACGCCCGCACCGAGGACGATACGACGGCGGGTGGTGATCTTCACCGGGTTCTACCTCTGCGTCTGCGTGGTCGGGAACAGTTCTGACGCCGTGACGGCCCGCAGGCCGCGCCGCTCGAGGCCGGCCAGGATCGTCGGCAGCGCGGTCACGGTCTCGCTGTGCCCGAGGTGCAGGGAGACGACGTCGCCGCCGCGGACCTGGTCGAGCACGTTGTTCACGATCCGGCTGCTGCCGGGGTCGGTGTAGTCCAGCGGATCGAGGTCGTAGGACAGCAGCGTTCCGTAGCCCGCGCGCTTCGCCGCCGCCCGCACGACCGTGTTCGCGTGCTGCGCCTGCGACTGCCGGAACCAGCGGCCGCGCGAGCCCGTCAGCTGTTCGAGCCGTTGCGCGCACCGCTCGATCTCGTCGTACGCCTGGGACTCGGACATCGCGTCGATGTCGAGGTGGTTCTCGGTGTGGTTGCCGAGTTCGTGGCCGCCCTTGAGCACGCGTTCGGCCATCTGGGGGTAGCGCGCGAGCCAGCGGCCCACGGCGAGCACGGTCAGCCGCGCGTCCGCCTTCTCCGCCTCGCTGAGCAGTGCCTCGGCGAGCTCGGGGGTGCCGTCGCCGTGGAAGGTGAGTGCGACGGCGTCGGTCACGGCGGGGGCCTGCGAGACCTCGGGCTGGGTGAGGGCGACTGGGGTGGCGCCGACCACGGTGGGGGTCGGGGATGTGGACGCGGCCGCGGACGTGCGCGGGGCTGCGGCCGAGGTGCGCGCCGTGCCGCTGGATCCGCTCGCCGCACCGGATCCGCCGCAGCCGCCGACGGCGAGCAGCGGCAGCGGGGCGAGCGCGCGCAGCATGGATCGCCGCGACCAGGGGCTCGAGCGGGGCACGTCGGGCGCGGTCACGCTGTGACCCTATGTGACAGATAGTCATTTCGCGGTCGTCGCCGCTCGGATGAGTGAAACCGCCACTCGTCCGGAGTAGTCGGGAAACGGTCCACGCAGCCTCGATTGGCCCGCGCGTACGCGTGGCGTCGCGTCGAACACGCTGGCAGGATCTGCTGGCATGGGGACTCCGACGTTCGCCGATCTCGCCGCCGCCCGGACCGTGCTCGCCGACCTGCTTCCGCCGACACCGTCCTGGCACTATCCGGTCCTGGACGCGGCCGTCGGCGCGCAGGTGTGGGTCAAGCACGAGAACGCGCAGCCGGTCGGGGCGTTCAAGGTACGTGGCGGGCTCACGCTTCTGGCCTCATTTGATGACAAGCAGCGGGCGAACGGCGTGGTCGCCGCGTCGACGGGCAACCACGCGCAGTCCGTCGCGTACGCCGCCGCCCACTTCGGAGCGCCGTGCACGATCGTGATGCCGGAGAACGCGAATCCCGCCAAGGCCGCCTCCGTCCGTGCGCTCGGGGCGAACCTCGTGCTCGAGGGCGAGCGGTTCGACGACTGCCGCGTCATCGCCGACCGGATCGCGCGGGAGACCGGCGCGTATTACGTGGATTCGGGCGACGAACCGGCCCTGATCGCGGGGGTCGGGACGGCCACCATCGAACTGCTCGAACGCGCCCCCGATCTCACCGCGCTCTTCGTCCCGGTCGGCTCCGGCACCGGCGCGGCAGGGGCCTGTCTCGCGGCGGCCGAACTCGCGCCGAACTGCCGCGTGATCGGCGTGCAGTCCGCGCAGGCCCCGTCGGCGCACGACTCGTGGCGCGGCGGCGAGCTCGTCGATCGGCCGAATCTTACGGTTATCGAGGGCGTCTCCACGGCGAAGCCCTTCGCGCTGCCGCAGCGCATCATGCGTGAGCTGCTGCACGACTTCCTGCTCGTGGACGACGCCGACGTCCGCGCCGCGCAACGACTCATGCTGACCTCCGCGCACACGATGGCCGAGGGCGCGGGAGCCGTCGCTCTGGCCGGGCTCTGGTCCGTCCGCGACCACTACGCGGGTGCGCGGGTCGGCGTGATCTGCAGCGGCGGGAACGCCAGCGAAGCCGAGCTTGCCGACGTGCTGAACAGCTGAGCTACCGGGCCGGGTGCGACTTCCACAGCTCCGGCACGGTCACGCCGACCTCGCCGAGCAGCCGCCGGACCAGCGGAAGCGAGATGCCGACGACGTTCGACGGGTCGCCCACGATCGACTCGACGAACCAGCCGCCGAGCCCGTCCAGGGTGAACGCCCCGGCCACGTGCAGCGGCTCGCCGCTGGCCAGGTACGCCTCGATCTCCTCGTCGGAGACCTCGACGAACCGGACCATCGTCGGATTCACGTCCAGCGCGACCTTCCAGTCGTCCGGATCGGCGCCGCCGCGGGTGTCCACGACGCAGTGGCCGGTGACGAGGATGCCGTCCTTGCCGCGCATCTCCTGCCAGCGGGCGCGCGCCTCGTCGACGTCGCCCGGCTTGCCCAGCGCCTTGCCGCCGAAGTCCAGCACCGAGTCGCAGCCCATCACGATCGCGTCCGCGCCGACCTTGGCCGCGACGGTCTGCGCCTTCGCGATCGCGAGCTGCAGCGCCAGCTCGGCGGGACTCGCCGCGTCGAACGCGTCCTCGTCCACGCCGCTGACGATCTGCTCCGGTTCCAGACCGGCCGCCCGCAGCGTGGCCAGGCGGGCCGGGGACTGGGACGCGAGGACGAAGCGCACGTTACTCCTTAGATGTGAGATGGCGTCAGCGCGGCAGCGCCGAGGCCCGCCAACCTGCGCGCGCGCCGAAATCGACCCGCGCCGAGCGCACGTAGCGCGCCCGGTCCGTCCAGCCGGAGGCCGCCGCCGGGGCCGCGCCCGGCTCGCCGCCGCCCGCCGCGGCCCGCGCCGCGAGCACCGTCACCAGCGCGGCGAGTTCCTCGGCCGAGGGCTCGCCGCGCACGATCCGCACCGCGTTGTCGTTGTCGGTCACAGCGGGATGTTCCCGTGCTTCTTGGGCGGCAGGGTGGCGCGCTTGGTGCGCAGGGTGCGCAGCGCCCGGGCGACGAACGCGCGGGTCTGCGAGGGCTCGATCACCGAGTCCACGTATCCGCGCTCGGCCGCCACGTACGGGTTGAACAGCGTGTCCTCGTACTCGGCGATCAGCTCGGCGCGCTTGGCCTCGACGTCCTCGGCCTCCGCGATCTCCTTGCGGCGCAGGATGTTCACCGCGCCCTGCGCGCCCATCACCGCGATCTGCGCCGTCGGCCAGGCCACGTTGATGTCCGCGCCGAGGTGCTTGGAGCCCATGACGTCGTACGCGCCGCCGAAGGCCTTGCGGGTGATCACCGTGACCAGCGGCACGGTCGCCTCGGCGTACGCGTAGAGCAGCTTCGCGCCGCGCCGGATGATGCCGTTCCACTCCTGGTCGGTGCCCGGCAGGAAGCCCGGCACGTCCACGAAGGTGAGCACCGGGACGTTGTACGCGTCGCAGGTCCGGATGAACCGCGCCGCCTTCTCCGAGGCGTCGATGTCCAGGCAGCCGGCGTACTGCATCGGCTGGTTCGCCACCACGCCGACGCTGCGCCCCTCGACCCGGCCGAAGCCGACGATGATGTTCGGCGCGAACAGCGGCTGCACCTCGAGGAAGTCGCCCTCGTCCAGCACGTGCTCGATCACCGTGTGCATGTCGTACGGCTGGTTCGCGGAGTCCGGGATGAGCGTGTCGAGCTCGGCGTCCGCCGCCAGGTCGTCCTCGGCCTCGAAGACCGGCGGGTCCTCCAGGTTGTTCTGCGGCAGGTAGGACAGCAGCGCCCGGACGTACTCGATGGCGTCCTTCTCGTCGGACGCCTGGTAGTGCGCGTTGCCCGACTTGGTGTTGTGCGTGTGCGCGCCGCCGAGCTCCTCGAAGCCCACGTCCTCGCCGGTGACGGTCTTGATCACGTCCGGGCCGGTGATGAACATGTGCGAGGTCTGGTCGACCATCACGATGAAGTCGGTCAGCGCGGGGGAGTACACCGCGCCGCCCGCCGCCGGTCCCACGATCAGCGAGATCTGCGGGATCACGCCCGAGGCGTGCACGTTGCGCTTGAAGATGTCGGCGAAGGCGCCGAGCGCGACCACGCCCTCCTGGATCCGCGCGCCGCCGCCGTCGTTGATGCCGACCAGCGGGCAGCCGATCTTCATCGCGAGGTCCATGACCTTGCAGATCTTCTCGCCGTTGACCTCGCCGAGCGAGCCGCCGAAGATCGTGAAGTCCTGCGAGTAGACGCAGACCGGGCGCCCGTCCACCGTGCCGTGGCCGGTGACCACGCCGTCGGTGTACGGCCGGTTGTTCTCGATCCCGAAGTTCGTGCTGCGGTGCCGGGCGAACTCGTCGAGCTCCTGGAAGGACCCCTCGTCGAGCAGCAGGTCGATCCGCTCGCGCGCGGTCAGCTTGCCCTTGGCGTGCTGCTTCTCCACGGCCCGCGCGGACCCGGCGTGCACCGCCTCGTCGATCCGGGCGCGCAGCCCGGCGAGCTTGCCCGCGGTCGTGTGGATGTCGGTCGTGTCGGTCATAGCGGCTTCTTCTGCTCCCGGTGGTGTCCATCGGAGGAACTCCTGACGGCGTCCCGAGCCAATGTAGCCGACGGGCTTAGGCTCGTCGCATGGTGTCTGCCTACAACGACCTCGACCGTCCGCCGTTGGATGAGCGCAGTGTGCAGCGGGCGTTGATGACGCCCGGCGGGTTCGTCTCCGCGATCCGCGTGCTGCCGAGCGTGGAGTCCACCAACACCGCGATGATCGGCGCCGCCGCGGACGGCGCGCCGCACGCCTCGGTGCTCGTCGCCGAGGAGCAGAGCGCGGGAAAGGGAAGACTCGGGCGTACCTGGACGGCTCCGGCGCGTTCAGGTCTTTTCGTCTCGATCCTGGTCCGGCCCGAGTCGCCGGCCGCCACCTGGACCTGGCTGCCGCTGCTGGCCGGGCTCGCCGCGCGGGAGGGCGTCGCCCGCGCCTCCCGGCTGGAGATCGGGCTCAAGTGGCCCAACGACCTCGTCGTCGCGGAGGGCGAACTGGCTGATCGCAAGCTCGGCGGGATCCTGTGCGAGACGGTTCCCGACGCGTCCGGCGTGGTGGTGGGGATCGGTATCAACGTCACGTTGCGCGAGGACGAACTTCCCGTGCCGACCGCGTGCTCGCTGGCGCTGGCCGGGGCCGAGTCCACGGACCGTGACACACTGCTGCGCGCGCTGCTGCGCTCCTTCGGCGACTGGTATTCCCGCTGGTCGCAGGCCGGTGGCGACGCCGAGGCCGCGGGCTTGCGCGACGCCTACGCCGAGGCCTGCGTCACGATCGGCCGCGACGTGCGCGCTGAGCTGCCCGGGGAACGGACGGTGACCGGGCGCGCGACCGGCGTGGACCGGGACGGCGCGCTCCTGGTCACCACCGCTGACCAGCGGGAAACCCCGATCGGTGCGGGGGACGTGGTTCATCTTCGCCCGTCGACGGGTAACTGAGCATCAGAAGCCTTGGGCGGCCGTGGATTTCTGTCGGTGTGGCATGCCAGGATGGGGCCCACACGGAGCCGAACAGCCGTGGTCACCTAAGGTCACCCTCGACGCGAGGGGGGAGAGGAACAGCACACGATGGGGTACCCGACCCGACTTCTGAGCGAGGGCGAGCGCATCGACCTCGAACTGCGCCCGCACTGGAAAGCCCTGGTCCTGCCGGTCATCGTGCTCCTGGTGACCTGCGGCGCCGCCGGCTTCCTGCTGACCGTCTCGCCGAGCCCGAGCAAGACGAGCGGTGAGATCAGCTGGATAGCGATCGGCGTGGTGGCGCTGGGCGTGATCCTCTACTTCACCGTGCGTCCCTGGATGCACTGGCTCTTCAGCAACTACGTCATCACCAACCGGCGGCTGATCATACGGCTCGGGTTCGTGCACCGCGTGGGCCGCGACCTGCCGCTGGAGAAGATCAACGACGTCTCGTTCCGGCACGACTCGATCCTGGACCGGATGCTCGGCTGCGGCACCCTCGTGGTCGAGTCCGCCGGCGAGCACGGACAGGTGCTGCTGAACGACATCCCGCGGGTCGAGGAGACCCAGCGCGAGATAAGCACGCTGATCTCGGGCGACCCCGCGGCGGCGCACGGCTGACGCAGCGCTCCGGGGCCCTCGCGGCACCGGGGAAGGGAACCGAGAAGGCAGGCGAGTACCTAGCGCGTCCGGTGGCGGCCGGACGCGGAAGGCAGGGGCGGGTGAATCGGTCTGGCCGCGGCGACCTCGAAGGCGGGGCCCGGGGGAGCCACGCCGCGCCCGGTCCCGTGCCCGCGCCGGGCCAGGTTCCGGGATCCATGCCCGGCCCTGGTCCGGTTCCCGGTTCCGGCCTCGGCCCGGTTCGCATGCCGACGTTCGGTCCGAGCCCGGGGCAGGTTCCCGGGCTCGGACCCGTGCCCGCTCCGATTCCGGGGACGGGGCAGGGGCAGGGTCAGGGGCAGGGGCAGGGGCAGATACCCGGTTATGGTCCGGTGCCAGGCCCGGTTCCCGGCCCGGTCGCCGGTTCCATGCCCGGCTTCGGCCCGGTTCCCGATTTCGGTCCGATTCCCGGCTTCATGTCCGGTCCGGGGCAGGTTCCCGGCCCCGATCCCGGTACGCCGGGTCCGGTGCCCGGTTCGGTCCCCGCGCCCGCCGATCCCGGCCCGACGTCCTGGCGACGCGCCTCCGGGCATCTGTCCGGCGGTGCGCATGCCGCACCTTCGGCGCCGGGTGCGGTGGAGCCGTATCCGGTCGCGTACGCCAACTCTGCCGCGAACCTCGCCGTGCGGCTGCGGGCGCTGGCCAAGTTCACCAAGCTGATCGCCGACGCGAGTTCTACGCTCGACGTGGCTGAGGCGGCCGCGGCGGAGGCGTACCGCCAGCTCGACGCCGCGGCCGTGTCCATCTCCATGTGGGAGCGGGACACCGGGCTGCTCCGGGTGCTGGTCAACCACGGCGGCCAGCTCGGCGCCGAGCTCTCCGACCAGCCCAAGGACGAGACGTACCCGGTCACCGACTTCCCGACCGTGCTGCTGAGCGAGGACGACCTCGGGCCGTGGATCCAGACGGCCGACGCGGGCACCGGCGACCCGAAGCGGGTGGACCTGATGCGCAGCCGCGGGCTGCGCTGCGCGCTGATCGCGCCGATTGTGTTCGGCGGCCGCGCCTGGGGCGAGCTCTACGCCGCCCGCTCCATCCACCAGCCGGACTACAGCGAATCCGACCTCGACTACGCCGAGGCGCTGTCCACGCAGGTCGCCGCCGGTCTGGCCCGGGCCAGCCAGATGGAGCACATCGAACGGCTCGCGCTGACCGACCAGCTCACCGGCCTCGCCAACCGGCGCGCCTTCGACGCCCGGCTGGACGCCGCGATGGACCGGCACAACACCGACGGGACCGTCGTCTCGCTCGTGCTCTGCGACGGCAACGGCCTCAAGCGGATCAACGACACGCACGGCCACGACCACGGCGACGCGCTGCTGGTCGAGCTCGGCGCGTGCGTCTCGGCGGCCGCATCCCGGCTGCCCCGAGCGCTCGCCGCGCGGCTCGGCGGTGACGAATTCTGCCTGCTGATCGAGGGATTCACCGCGGACGACGCCGTGGCCGCGGCCGAGGACCTGTGCCTGCGCGCGCTGACCGTGCGCGGCGGCGAGGGCATGTCCTGCGGCGTCGCCTCGACCGGCGACCCGATAGGCCGGGTGGCCACGCGGGACGGCCTGTTCCGGCTCGCCGACGCCGCGCAGTACCGGGCCAAGCGCTCGCGGTCGCTCTCCCCGGTCGTGGCCGGTCGCGGCCAGCCGCCGGATCCGGCGCTTCCGGTGCAGCAGCGCGGCGTGCCGATCGCCGCGGGCCGCGGACGCGCCTCGGCGCCGATCGAGGCACTGCTCGGCCAGGCGCTCGCCGGGCTCGACAAGCTGCCGCCCGGCGCGCAGCGGGCCGACCGCGTCGAGGTGATCGTGGATCAGGTCGCGCGCGGTCTGGACGCCGCGTCCTGGTACATATACCGCCGCGCCACGCAGCAGGGCCCGCTGTTCCAGGAGCGCTCGGCCGTCTACCGCGCGGCCTCCGAGTCGGGCTCGTACACGATCCCGGGCGCCGTCCCGGAGCCGCCGCCGCGGCCGGTCGAGACCTCGCCCACCTCGCCGCCGCAGTGGATCGAGCCGATCCCGCGGGTGGCCGAGCAGTTGCGCGGGTTCGGCGCGGTCACCCCGGCGGTGGGCCAGGATTCGAACTGGAATCCCGGTGACCTGGGGATATCCCCGGAGTTCCTGGCGGCGGCGGGTTACACCTCCGCATTGTCGGCTGGCGCGACGGCCTCCGACGGCTCGCAGTGGCTCGTGGCCGTGCTGCTCGACGAGATCTCGCTCTGGGCGCTGCCCGCGCTGCCGCTGCTGCGCGTGCTGCTCGCCACCTCGGTCACGACCTGAGCCCGTGCGCTAGGGCAGCTGCTTCGCCGAGTCGCAGATCTCTTCGACGAGATTCCCGAGCAGCCGTCCATCCGCCATCGTGAACGTGACCGACTCGTCACCCAGCCTGCTCGCCTTCACCCGCTCGAGTAGCTCGGTGTACGCGGGGAAGAGTCCGACGACGTAGTCGATGCACGCCGTCTTCGAGATGATCTCGCCGGTCGCGATCGTCCTGTGCAGCCGCCCCGGCCCGGTGCCGCACCAGACCGCGAAGACAGGCGAGAACTCCTCACCCGGGTCACGCTCGCTGACCGCGCGGTGTGCCTGCAGCGCGATCATCCGCCAGTAGCCTTCGAGGTTCCCGCGGTTCCAGGCCTTGAAAACGCCCGCGTCCGGCGCCGCGTCCAGCGACTTCGCCTCGGGTCCGCGCACGGTGATCCCGCACTGGGCGAGGTTGGCCCACGTCACGAGCTCCTGCCCGGTCAGGCCGCGGTTGAAGTCCCCGTCGACCACGTGGCCGTGCCCGGCGGCGTCCTCCGGCGGCAGCTTCCCGACGTACTCGCGGGCGATGTAGTGCGCGTCGGTGTGCGGCTGGGAACCGGTCTCCAGGGTCTTGTGCATCTGGTCGAGGGCGGTCAGTTCCTCCTCGGTCAGCGCCCGGGTCGTGAGCGTCAGCAGGTCGAGGTCGCTCTGCCCGTGGCGGTAGTCGCCCAGCGAGGCGGAGCCGGTCAGATAGACCCCGTGCACGGCCTCGGCCGGGAGGACGCGGTCGAGGGCGGCCAGGTACACGTCAAGATCGGACTGGTACGGCGTGCTCGGTTTCGAATCCATAACGATGGATCTAACCACTCCGCCTCGTTCTGCGCGTGCCCCTCGAACACCAGACGAACGCCAAGCGGCCGCCATGGAGAGACGCGGCCGGCTCGACCAGTCTGGGTGCGGGGGATCAGAGCCCGATTCCACGACCGAAGGGAAGGAAGTAGATGAAGCTCAAGCACGCGCTAGCGGTCACGCTCGGCGGTGCGGCGCTGGTGACCGGCATCAGCGTCGGCACCGCCTCGGCGGCCGGCCCCGGCTACTTCGACAGCGTGAGCAATCACGGCTGCAGTGCCAACCGCTACCTGGTGAACAGCACCAACCAGTACACGTACTACACGATCACCGGGAACGGCAGCTCGATCATCGAGTGCACCTTCTGGATGATCCAGAACGGCAGCCGGGAGGACGAGCCGCCCGGCTTCAACCTCTACGACGGCCCCGGCTTCACCGACCAGATCTGCGCGTACGCGTACAACATCGACATCGACCGCGGCTACGGCACGGTCTGCGACACCCCGTACTAAACCCGCGGCCGCCGCAGCACCCGCCCGCCCCCGGTCCAATCGGCCGGGGGCGGGCGGGCGTGTACGGGAACGTACGGGGTTCTGGATGCCAGCTCCCCGGCCCGCCTAGCTTCGACGGTGTCGGGGAAGTTCCAGTCGAGCGGGGGGAATCAGGCTATGCATTTCGGTCAGCTCTTGCGCGGGCACCGGTTGACGGCCGGTTGGACGCAGGAGGAGCTCGCGGAGCGCTCGGGGGTCTCCGCGCACGCGATCAGCGTCCTCGAATCCGGCCGCCGCCGGCCGCGCCTGTCCTCGCTGGCCGCGCTGGCGGCCGGACTCGAACTCGGCCAGGCCGAGCGGGACCGCCTCATCGGCGCGGCGAACGCAGCCGCTCCCCACGCCGCATCCGCCGCCCCGCCCGTCATCGTCGTCGTAGTGCTGCTCGCGGCTAGCGTCGCGTCGGAAGCTTCGCCTCGAACGCCCGCGCGATGACCGCGTAGCCCGCGTCGGTCGACTTCAGCGGGCAGAAATGCGCTGCGCTGTATTGGTTGAGGCTGACACGATTGCCGGCATGACAGGTGATCGGAAAGCAGCCGGGGACAGCCTGCGCGGCCTGGCGCTCGGGGATGGGTTCGGCGTGCGTTGGTTCCATCAGGGTGACGGCCAACGGGCAATCGACATGATCCGCGAGCGGCGTACACCGACCGAGGCACCGTTCTCCTACACGGACGACACCGCCATGGCGATTCCGATCCTGCGGGTGCTCTTCACCACCGGGCAGATCAGCGAGCAGCACCTGGCGGAGATGTTTGGTGCGACGTATGAGGCCGACCCCTACCGAGGCTATGGCTACGGTATGACCCAGCTGTTGCCCAAGTTGAGCTCGGACTCCGGCAACTGGGCGACCCATGCAAGATCACTGTTTGGCGGGGAAGGCAGCCTGGGGAACGGCGCGGCCATGCGCGTTGCTCCACTCGGCGCTTGGTTCCACCGGGATCTGGATCGCGTCGTAGACCAGGCGACCCGATCGGCTCACATCACTCACCTGCATCCGGAAGGCATAGCCGGAGCGATCGGTGTCGCACTCGCCGCAGCGCTCTCGGCGGCCGGCCGGTCCGCGCCACCGATCGCGGGCGCTGACATGTTGCGACGCGTTGCGGAGCTCACTCCATCAGGGCTGATTCGGGAGGGGATTCTGCAAGCGAGCGAGTTGGGCTTGGACACCCCGCCGTGGAGAGTTGCTGATCTGCTCGGCAATGGGCAGCGAATCCGTGCGTCCGACACCGTGCCTTTCGCACTCTGGTGTGCGGCCCGACACCCCGACAGCGTGGAAGACGCGCTCTGGGCGACGGCCGAAGGCCTTGGCGACGTTGACACCACGTGCGCGATCGTCGGCGGCATCGTCGGTGCGCGGGTCGGCATCCGCGCTGCGCCGTCCGCATGGCTTGAGCTCCGCGAGCCGCTGCCTACCTGGGCCGAAGACTTGTGACTTGGCGAGGTCCAAGCCTCGGTTGTCGGCTGCCCTCTATGTGGGCAAGGCGGGGCTTGCGCCCCGCCCCCCACATCACTGCTGCTAGCGTCGCGTCGGAAGCTTCGCCTCGAACGCCCGCGCGATGACCGCGTAGCCCGCGTTGTTGGCGTGGATGTTGGGCCCGACCGGAGCCGGAGCGCACATCCAAGTCCACTCACAGATATTCGCGACGTTCACCGGCACGGTCACGCCGCCGAGCGAGGTCGTGTCCGTGAAGTCGTCGGTCTTGAAGGCACTCGACACGTCCGCGACCGGCACGCCGAAGAGTGCGTAGTCCGCGCCGAGGACGCCGTTGTACGTCGTGGAAAGCGCGGCGGACTCTTCGGCGAGCGTCTGGCCGCTGCTGCCGGTCAGCCATTCGGCGAGGAACGGGTCGTAGAGGTTCATGCCGACGAAGCTGACGTGCCGGCCCGCGGCGGCCTTGAGCTTCGCGAGGATTTGCGGCAGCTGCGTTCCCGCCGTGGCCACTCCCTCGGCGACGCACGTGGTGTCGATGGAGCCGCTGCTGGTCAGGCACTGGTCCACGTTGTTGGCGCCGATGTCCAGGGTGACCAGGATCCGCGCGTGCGGGTGCGCCTTCAGGAACGCGACCGCGGCGTCCTCCTGCACGCTGTACGACTGGCCGCTGCCCGCCAGTTCCGGGCAGCCGCCGTCCAGCATCGTGCCGGTCGTCTCGCCCGGGCAGGAGAGGTTCACGTAGTGCAGGTTCCGGTTGCCGTGCGCGCGCAGGTCGGCGGCGATGTCGTCGGCGTATCCGTGGCCTGACTTGACGCCGTTCCCGCTGGCGTCCGGCTGGTAGCCCCAGGCCAGCGAGTCGCCGAGGGCCAGGTAGTAGTCGTATTCGCCGCCCGGCCGGCCGCCCCCGCGGTGGGACGGGCTCTGCACGGTCGCGGCCTCGGCGGCGGTGGTGCCGGTGGCTATGCAGCACACGGCGACCGCTCCGGCGATCATCATTGATCGCAAGGTTCGACGATTCATGGCCGGAATGCTACTGGCGGGTATCCTCGCGGGGAAGGGCTCGGAAAGCCGCGGTGAACGGGCGGAAGCCTACAAATGCGGACAGGCTTCGCATGAAGCCCCGACTATTCGGCCTCGAACTGGACCGTCAGTTCCCTGAGGAGGTCGGCGAGCGCCGCGAGCCGGGCCTCCGGCAGCGCGGCGAGCAGGTCGCGCTCGTTCTTGAGCAGCCCGACCATCGCCGCGTCGGCCAGTTCGCGACCCGAGTCGGTCAGCCGCACCAGCACGCCGCGCCGGTCGCTCGGATCCGGGCCGCGCACGACCAGGCCCTTCGCCGCGAGCCGGTCGATCCGGTTCGTCATCGTGCCCGAGGTGACGAGGGTCTGGGTGAGCAGTTGGCCGGGGGAGAGCTGGTACGGGGTGCCCGCGCGGCGCAGCGCCGAGAGCACGTCGAACTCCCAGGTCTCGAGCCCGCGCTCGGCGAAGGCCGTGCGCCGCGCCCGGTCCAGGTGCCGGGCGAGCCGGGTGACCCGGCTGAGCACCTCGAGCGGGCTCACGTCCAGGTCGGGCCGCTCCCGCCGCCACGCCGAGACGAGCCGGTCCACCTCGTCCAGGGTGCCGGGCTCGGCGGCGGCACGCGACTCCTCGCTCATACTCTGATTCTATCAAGAAACTCGATGCCGAGTATCTTGATGTCGAGTCTGCTCGGGCCGCTGCGGGCCCGCCGTCACCCCTCGGCGCCGCTGGCCGCGTCCGACGCGCCGCCGCTCTCGGCCGCCCGCACCCGCGCCCGGGCCCGCGCCGCCCGGAAGCCGCGCCGGGTCATCAGCCGCGGCTCGTGCTCAAGACCGGACAGCCCGTTCCACGCCAGGTTCACCATGTGCGCGGCCACCTCGTCCTTGCTCGGGCTCTGCGCGTCCAGCCACCACTGCCCGGTCAGCGCGACCATGCCGACCAGCATCTGCGAGTACATCGCCCCGAACGACGGGTCGTAGCCGCGGCGCCGGAACTCCTTCGCCAGGATCCCCTCGACCTGCGTGGCGATGTCGCTGATCAGCGAGGCGAAGTTGCCGGTGGACGCGGCCACCGGCGAGTCGCGTACCAGGATCCGGAAGCCGTCGCTGTAGTGCTCCACGTAGTCCAGCAGGGCGAACGCGGCCTGCTCCAGCAGTTCGCGCGGATGCCCGCCGGTCAGCGCCGAGGTCACCAGGTCCAGCAGCGTGCGCATCTCCCGGTCCACGACGACCGCGTAGAGCCCCTCCTTGCCCCCGAAGTGCTCGTAGACCACCGGCTTCGACACGCCCGCCTTCGCCGCGATCTCCTCCACGCTGGTCGCGTCGAAGCCGCGTTCCGCGAAGAGCGAACGGCCGATCTCCAGCAGTTGCTCTCGGCGCTCCTTCCCGGTCATCCGAGTGCGTGGCGGGCTGTTCGGTACGGAGGTCACCGACTCATTATGGCCGCCCACCGCCGCCCCCGGCCCGGGTTTCCAGCCGCGTCGGCCGCCCCCGCCCGCCCGCTGCCGCCCGCCGACCCGTGCCTCACCCGACTTCACCGTGCGCACCCCCGTGCTTCCGATCTCGAACCGTCGCTCAACCGTCCGCGCCCATTCTCGCCTCTCCGGACTCGGCCGCCTTGCGCAGCGGCTCCGCCAACTCGGCGGGCTCGACCCGCTCCACCCGGACCCGCTCGCAGCCGACCCAGCTCGCGGCCTCGCGCAACGCCGCCGCCATCGGCTCCACCGCGCGGCGCGTGTGCAGCGAGACCTGACGCGCGATCAGCACGTCGCCCGCCTTCGTCGTCTCCCGCGCCGGATCCGCGCGGCCGAGCAGTTCGCCGCCGTGCAGCAGCGGCATCGCGTAGTACCCGTGCACCCGCTTCGCCTTCGGCACGTACGCCTCGAGCCGGTGCGTGAGACCGAACATCCGCTCCGTGCGCGCCCGCTCCCAGATCAGCGAGTCGAACGGGGACAGCAGCGTGGTGCGATGCCGGCCGCGCCCGCCGGACTCCAGGAACTCCAGCGCCTCCGGCGAGGCCCACGCGGGCTGGCCCCAGCCGTCCACCTCCACCGGGACCAGCCCGGCCTCCTCGGCCACGTCCGCGAACCCCGCGACGTTCTTCAGCCGGTAGTAGTCGTTCAGATCGGCCTTCGTCCCGACGCCCAGCGCCCGGCCTGCCCGCGCCAGCAGTTCGACGTGGCACTCCCGGTCGGCCAGGTCGTCGTGCAGGGTCGCCTCGGGCAGCGCGCGCTCCGGCAGGTCGTACACCCGCCGCCAGCCACGGCGCTCCACGCACACCACGTCGCCGCAGGCCAGCAGGTACTCCACGGCCTGCTTCACGTCCGACCACTCCCACCACCCCGGGGTCTTGCGCGCGCCGCCGAGCTCGGTCGTGGTGACCGGTCCGTCCGCGGTCAGCCGGTCCAACACGGCGCGTACCGAAACATGACCGGGAGTCATCCCCCACATATCGTTACGGTTTCGATATGATCGCCGACGGAAGGCGAAGAGTGGCCAGTCCTCCACAGGGAGTACGCAGGCCGCGTGGGCCCAGTACTCGACGGCGCGTGCCGCCCCCGGACCCTTCGGCTCCCAGAAGGCCCGGTGCACGGCCGGCCGACCCACCGCGCCGAGCCGCGCGAACGGCACCAGTTCCTGGGAACGTGCCAGGACGGAGATGGTGTCCAGCTGGATCGCGCCGAGCCGGCGCAGCAGGCCGGGCACGGTCCGACCGGGCAGCGCGCCGAGCAGACCCTGGGCGCGCAGCGCCGCGCGCCGGGCCTCGGCGGCCGAGAGTGTGGTTCCCATGAGCGCGACGATAACGAGGACGTCCGACAATTCTGGCAGACTGTTAAGATTCCGGGCCTCGCGGTGGTGGCTTGCCACCCGCCCTTGGCTCGTATAATCAAGAGGTAAGCGAGAAGTTCGTAACACCGAGGTGTCCTGAAGGGGCGCCTCCCTCCGCGACTGACTGCCCCAACGCCGTGGCTGTGCGTCGAGGAACGCATGCAAGGCCACAGCCGCTCGATGCCGAGCGACCGAAGCAGGTTCAGGACGCGTCGAAGGAATCGAGTGAGCGAGCCCCACATGAGCAATGTCGTTGAACACGCCCCTGCCCCCGTGTCCCCGGCCAACATCCCGCCGCGCATCCTCGTCATCGGCGGCGGCTACGTCGGGTTGTACACCGCGCAGCGGATCCTGAAGAACCTCAAGCGCGGCGAGGCGGTCGTGACCGTCGTCGACCCCCGCTCCTACATGACCTACCAGCCCTTCCTGCCGGAGGCCGCGGCCGGCTCCATCGCGCCGCGCAACATCGTCGCCCCGCTGCGCCGCGTCATCAAGGGCCCGAACGCCGAGGTCGTCACCGGCAAGGTCGTCGAGGTGGACCACGCCCGGCGCACCGCGCGCATCGAGCCGAACGCGGGCGAGGCCTACGACCTCGGCTTCGACCAGCTCGTCGTCGCGGTCGGCTCCGTGCCGCGCACCCTGCCGATCCCGGGCCTGGCCGAGAACGGCATCGGCTTCAAGCAGGTCGAGGAGGCCATCAGCCTCCGCAACCACATCATCGGCCAGATCGACCTCGCCGACTCCATCAAGGACGAGGCGCTGCGTCGCAAGGCGCTGACGTTCGTGTTCGTCGGCGGCGGCTTCGCCGGCGTCGAGGCCATCGCCGAGATGGAGGACATGGCCCGCGACGTCTGCAAGTGGTACAGCAACGTCGAGCCCGAGGACCTGCGCTTCCTGCTCGTCGAGGCGGCCGACCGGATCCTGCCCGAGGTCGGCCCCGAGCTCGGCGTGTGGACGGCCGAGGAGCTGCGCAAGCGCGGCATCCAGGTCAAGATGAAGACCTTCCTGAACTCCTGCGTGGACAAGCACGTGGTGCTCTCCGACGGCACCGAACTCGACGCCTCCACCATCGTGTGGACCGCGGGCGTCAAGCCGAACCCGGTCGTCGAGAGCCTCGGCATCCCGCTCGGTCCGAAGGGCCACGTCGACACCCAGGCGAACCTGCGCGTCGTCGGCACCGACTACGTCTGGGCCGCGGGCGACTGCGCCCAGGTGCCGGACCTGTCCAAGGGCGCGGGCAACTGGTGCTCCCCGTCCGCGCAGCACGCCGTGCGCCAGGCCAAGGTCCTCGCCGAGAACATCGTCGCGGCCCTGCGCGGCAAGAGCGTCAACGACTACGTGCACAAGCACGTCGGTTCGGTCGCCGGCCTCGGCATCGGCAAGGGCGTCGCCAACGTCTACGGCACCAAGCTGCGCGGCTGGCCCGCGTGGTTCATGCACCGCGCGTACCACGTCAGCCGGGTCCCCACCTTCAACCGCAAGGTCCGGGTCTGCATGGACTGGATCCTCGCCGGCTTCTTCCGCCGCGAGGCCGTCTCGCTGACCGCCTTCGAGAGCCCCCGCGGCGAGTTCAGCGAGGTCGCGGTCCCGGCCCCGGCCCCCGCGATCGAGGCCCCCAAGGCCGACGCGCCCAAGGAGAAGGTCGCGGCCTGACGCGGTATCTTCACAGTTCGTCCCGCGGCCCCCGGAATCTCCGATTCCGGGGGCCGCGGGTATTTCTCCACCGGCCGGCAACCGCCCCTGACCCCGCCGCGTATTCAGGTACGTGCCCCGCCTGATCCGCCGCGCCACAATCCTGCTCCGCCGCCTGCTGCGCTTCTGCCACCTCCACACCAGGACCGGCCGGCGCCGCGGCTACCAACTCCTCTGCCTCGCGACGATCCTGCTCTTCGTCCCCATCATCTTCGTGCGCGCGCAGGGCGACCCGTACATGTACGCGGCGGACCAGGTCCCGGTCGAACCCGTCGGCATCGTCTTCGGCGCGGGCCTCGAAGGCGACCAGCCCGGCGGCTACCTCCAAGGCCGCCTGGACCTCGCGCTCAAGCTGTGGCACGCGGGCAAGTTCAAGACCTTCCTCGTCACCGGCGACGACGCCTCCCTCACCTACGACGAGCCGCGCGCCATGCACGACTACCTCGTCGCACGCGGCGTCCCCGACAACGCGATCGTCCTCGACAACGCGGGCTTCGACACATGGGACAGCTGCGCCCGAGCGAAGCACGTTTTCGGCGTCAGCAAGGCGATCCTCGTCAGCCAGACCTCCCACGTACCCCGCGCCATCTACCTCTGCCGCGCCGTCGGCATCGACGCATACGGCGTGGCGGACACGAATGGTGTGCACGAGGGCCCGATGACCGAATGGATCCGCAACGGCTTCCGCGAGATCGCCGCCTCCTTCAACGCTGTCTACCAGGCCACGATCCAACCCGCCGCCCCCACGTCCACGTACGCAGGAGACTGACCCGCCTCTGCCCTGCTGCCGTCGCCCGTGTCCCCGCTACGCCTCGCCCGACTCCGCAACTTCGCCAACCGTGTGGGCGACGTGAGCTAGGTTCGTAGCCATGGATTTCCTCCCCTGGTCCCGCGAACTCGCCGAGCAGCTCCTCGCCGACCCGCTGCCGCGCCGCTGGGCGCACACCCAGGGCGTCGGCGAGCTCGCCGAACTGCTGGCGGACATCCTCGGTGACGACGCGGACCTGCTGGCCGCCGCGGCGTGGCTGCACGACATCGGCTACGCCCCCGACCTCGTCAAGACGGGCATGCACCAACTCGACGGCGCCCGCTACCTCCGCGACGTGGCCGGCGCGGACCCCCGCCTCTGCTCCCTCGTGGCGCACCACACGTGCGCCCACATCGAAGCCAGATTCCGCGACCTCGACAAGGACCTCGACGCGGAGTTCCCACCCCTGGGCGGCCTCCTCGACGACGCCCTGACCTACTGCGACATCTCCACCACCCCCAACGGCGAACTCACCGACGCCACGTCCCGCCTAGCCGAGATCTTCAACCGCTATGCCGACGGCACCATCGTCGCCGAGACCATGACTGAGGCCACGCCCCACATCTTCGCCGCCGTGGCCCGCGTCTCAGCCCTGATGGCCGCGCAGCCGTAGATGGAAGGCCGCTGTTCTTCTGGTGCCTCCGTCGCCGCCGTGCTGCTCCTCGGAACACCCACGACGAGCTCCGCAGAACTGTTGGCCGACGCCGCCGCACGACGCGGCCTCGAGGTGCGGCGTGTCTCCGGACCCGAAGACCTGTCAGGACTCACCGGCCGCGCCACACACTGGTACGGCGGCCCCCACGCTGCCAGCCGCGTGGCAGATCAAGTCGCCATCGGCCTCCTCGAACCGGACGACGCATGGCTGCCCAACCTCGCACGTCGATTCACCGGCAGACGCATCGAGTCGGCAACCCTCTCCGACGCGTGGGCGCTGACAGAACCCGCATTCGTCAAGCCACCAAGCGAAAAATCGTTCCCCGCTCAGGTCTACCTCGACGGCACACACGTCCCACGCCACGGAACCGACCCGCTCCTCCCAGAGACCCCGGTATTGATCAGTGAAGTAGCGAACCTCGCGGCCGAGTACCGACTCTTCCTGCTCGACGGCGAAGTCGCCGCCGCAAGCCGCTACGCCGTACACGGCCTCCTCGACGTAGCCCCGCTAGACGGTGACCCACGCGAACCCGAAATACGCGCCTTCGCAGCGACCCTGACCAGACACGTGCGCCATTCCCTCCCCAGCGCAGTCGTCGTGGACATAGGACTCGCACGCGATCCAAGATCGGACCGCCAGCGCTGGGTGGTAATCGAGGCGAACATGGCCTGGTTCGCCAACTGCTACGCCGCAGACCCCGACCGCGTCCTGGACGTGGTCCTACGCGCCGCCGGCCCCCTCAAGAACGTCGCCGAACCAGACCTCGAGCACCTACGCACGCGCCGTGTCTGGGCGTAATATCCCGTTCCATGGGGTTGGGTTCTGAGCTAGCGATTCTCGCGATCGACAGCAAGAGCGGTCGGCCGCGCTTCTCCGCAGATCTGGCGTACTCGTTAGCAGCCGCCGACCTGGTGGAAATGGTCCTGAACGGCCGCATCCAGCTACGCGCCGACCACGACGCCGATGCCGATCCGGCGCCCGCCAGCGCGCCGTCCTTCGGAATCCTCTTCGCCAACCTGCGAATGTCCAAGATGCGCACGGTAATCCCGACCTGGCTCGCTGAGCGCGGCCCCAAGGCCATCAACAAACACGTCGACGAACTCGTGGCATCCGGCGCGATCACCCTCAAGCCCATCCTCGTAGGGCCAGGGGAATCCAAACAAGCGATCACCGTCCACGACCCCGACCGCTTCGCCACCGCCGAGCAACGCCTACAAGCCGCATGCGCCCCCGCAGCCGATCCGACCTTCGAAGATCTAGCCTTCGCAGTCCTGGCCAACACCGCCAAGTGCGCCTCCCCACACCTCCACGGCTGGTCCAACCGCGCCCAACGCCGCCGCCTAGACGAACTCACCCAATCGGTGGACGCCCTAGTCGCCCCCGCCGCCCAATTCCTCGCCGTCTGCATAGCGTCGATCCGCGAACTGGCCCACAACGCACCCAAGCGCCCCGGCGACAACCGCTCCCTAGACCAACAGATCGGCCTAACCCGCACAGGCCGCGACGCAGCCCTGTACTGGGGACGCTGACCCCGCGAAAGAACCGATCAAACGCCGATCAAACGTCCCTCAGCCGTGCTCCGCCACGACCGTGAGCGAGATATCGCTGGGGGCAAGATAGAAGTGGCCCTCGAAGTACTCGATGTGCAGATGATCCCCAGGACTCCGCACGTCGTCGATGAAGCCTTCGATGTTCTCAGCCAGTATGTCCAGATACTGGCGCTCACCCTCCACCACCAGCGCCGAGCCACCCTCGTCAACCGAAAGGCAGACCCTGCCGCTCTCCTTCTCACGGATGACGATGCGCGACAGCCACTCCGCGTATGGAGCCGGCGCCCCCTCAACGAGCGCGGCAAGCTCCGCACTCGCCCGCCGCAAAGCAGAACCAAGCAGACGCGCAGCCCCAGCCGACAGCGCCAACTCCAACTCGTTCGCAGTCCGCCGCAATCTAGGTGCGGCTACGGGAGGCACGGCACACATCCTATTGACCCCGCGGCGGCCGCGGCCGCCGCCCACGGTCGGCACGGCCGAGAAGACGGCAGTCACGGAACAGCAAACAGAGACTGAAACTGAGACTGCGGCCAGTCCAGGATCTTGGAGATGCGCACAAGCTGATCCGGAATCCGCAGCTCAGAGCCGGTGCCCGGAGCGGGACTCGAACCCGCACGGCCTTGCGGCCTGGGAGGTTTAAGCTCCTTGTGTCTGCCGTTCCACCATCCGGGCGCGCGCGGGGCGCCGGGACAGCGTACCGGGTCGGTGCGGGGTTAGGCGAAGGCGCGGGCGGCGCGGCGCAGGTCGTGCTCGTGCACGATGGCGGCGGCGTAGCTGTGCGGGAGATCGAACTCGTAGCGGAGCCAGTTGACGCGCTCCTCGAAGCGGACGAGGCCCGGGCCGGCGTCGACTTCGCGGCACCATTCGTTCAGTGCGCGGCCGGTGACCTGGGGGATGCGGGCGAGCAGGTTGCGATGAGTCTGATCCGAGTGGTGCATCGACATAGGGGCGTCTCCCAAGGGTGAACCGGAGTACCGGGTATGGGGAAATGACGGCTGTCGGGGGCGTGACCGGCCCGTGACTTGACTGTGCCTGAGCTTCGCGCGCTAGGCAACCCCCGGCGGCGGGCGAATCCGGGCGGACTGGCGCCGAACAGCGGGCGGGGCGGTGAATTCGGGGGGAACGGCGTGCGCGCGGCGGCCGCTGGATTAGGCTGGACGAGTGCAAGACCTGGTTGGCGTCGCGTCCGTTTCCGCCCGACTCGAGGCCGTGTTGAGTCGGCTGTCGGGGCATTTCCGCAGCATGCCCGAGTCCAAGTTGCTCGGTCGGCTGCCGGACGGGCGCACGCGTGCCGCGGCGGGGCACGAACTGGCCGAGCGGGTGGCGCTCGCGGCGCAGGGGGTCGAAGAAAGGGGTGCGGAATCGGCTCCGGTGTGGCGGGCGTTGCCGTTCGAGGGGCCGTTCGTCGTGGGGGATCAGATCGGGGTTACCGGGCACGATCTGATGGAGGTCTGTCGGCGGGCGACGGTGGATGAGGGCGGGGCGGGGATAGGGATGGGGATGGGGATGACGGTTTGGGAGGTGTCGGCGGCGGGGGACGCTGAGCGGGTGCGGGTGGAAGGGGTGTTGGAGGGGGTGCTTCGGGCGGCTCAGGAGCTGGCCGGGGTGCTTTAGGTGCCTTGGGGGGCTTACTGCAGCGCGGCCAGCTCCTGGGTGGTGGCTGCTAGCTGAGGCGCTCGATGATGAGGGCCATGCCCTGGCCGCCGCCTACGCACATGGTCTCGAGGCCGAACTGCTTGTCGTGGGTGCGCAGCGAGTTGATCAGGGTGGTGGTGATCCGGGCGCCGGTCATGCCGAAGGGGTGGCCGACGGCGATCGCGCCGCCGTTGACGTTCAGGCGGTCGATGTCGATGCCCAGGTCGCGGTAGGACGGGATCACCTGGGCGGCGAAGGCCTCGTTGATCTCGACGAGGTCGATGTCGTTGACGGACATGCCGGCGCGCTTGAGGGCCTGCTTGCTCGCCTCGACGGGGCCCAGGCCCATGATCTCGGGGGAGAGGGCCGTCACGCCGGTGGAGACGATGCGGGCCAGGGGGGTCAGGCCGAGGTCGCGGGCCTTGGTGTCGGACATGATGACGAGGGCCGCGGCGCCGTCGTTGAGGGGGCAGCAGTTGCCCGCGGTGACCCGGCCGTCGGGGCGGAAGACCGGCTTGAGGCCTTCGACGCTTTCGAGGGTGACGCCGGCGCGGGGGCCGTCGTCGGCGCTGACGACCGTGCCGTCGGGGAGGGTGACCGGGGTGATCTCGCGGGCCCAGAAGCCCTCGGCGATGGCCTTCTCGGCGAGGTTCTGCGAGCGCACGCCGAACTCGTCCATGTCGCGGCGGGTCACGTTCTTGACCTGCGCCAGGTTCTCGGCGGTCTGGCCCATCGCGATGTAGATGTCGGGGACCTCGCCGCTCTCGCGCGGGTCGGTCCAGGTCTCGGCGCCTTCCTCGGAGCGCTTGACGGTGCGCGCGAGGGCGTTGTTGAAGACCGGGTTCGTGGTGTTGGGCCACGAGTCGGAACTGCCGCGCGCGTAGCTGGAGACGGACTCGACGCCCGCGCTGATGAAGACGTCGCCCTCGCCCGCCTTGATCGCGTGCAGGGCCATCCGCGTGGTCTGCAGCGACGAGGCGCAGTAGCGGGTCAGCGTCGTGCCGGGCAGGAAGTCGTAGCCGAGCAGGGTGGCGACGACGCGGGCCATGTTGAACCCTGACTCGCCGCCGGGCAGGCCGCAGCCGAGCATCAGGTCGTCGATCTCGCGCGGGTCGAGGTCGGGCACCTGGGCCAGCGCGGCGCGCACGGCCGCCACGGCGAGGTCGTCGGGTCGCAGGTCCTTGAGCGATCCCTTGCCCGCTCGCCCGATCGGGGTACGGGCGGCGGCGACGATGACGGCTTCGGGCATCGGTGGACACTCCTCGCTTGGGCTGCGGACTGCGTGACTGCTCTGTCCGTGACGACGCTACCGGAAATGTTACTCGCCGGTAAGGGTGGCCAGTCCGATGGCCGTGTGCGGGGTCAGCCGCCAGGCCGCGGAGGCGAGCGAGGGCAGCAGCGCGGAGACGGCGGTCTGGTAGCCGACGACCGACGGGTGGAAGCGGTCCGGGCCGAACAGTTCGGCGCGCGCGGCGAACTCCGGGCCGAGCAATGCCCCGATGGGCACGGAACTGCCGCCGGCAGCCGTCACGGCGTGCCCCTGCAGGAGGCCGAGTTGCCGGCTCCAGCGCCGCGCGAGCCAGCGCAGTGGCGGCTGGACCGGGCGGATCGTGCCCAGATCCGGGCACGTGCCGACCACCACCTCGCAGCCAGCCTCGCGCAGCCGGGCCACGGCCTCGCCGAGCTGCCGGGCGGCCTCGCGCGGCGGCATCCGGTGCGTCACGTCGTTGGCGCCGATCATGATCGCGGCCAGCTGCGGGGCCTGGTCGGGCCCGTCCTCCAGCAGCCGGTCCACCTGCCCGGCCAGCTCCTCCGAGCACGCGCCGACCCTGGCCTCGTTGCGGAACAGCACCGGGCAGCCGGTGTGCGCGACCAGCGCCCCGGCCAGCAGCGCGCCGGGTGTCTGCTCGGGCCGCTCCACGCCGTAGCCGGCGGCCGTGGAGTCGCCCAGGATCGCCAGCCGCAGCGGACGCTCGCCGTCCCTGGCCAGGTGCTCGCCGTACAGCCCGTCCGCGGCCGGCGGCACGCTCAGCGCCGGTCCGATCGTCTTACGGGCCAGTTTGGCCTCCGCCATCACGAGTCCGACCGACGCTCCCGCGAGCACCGTCAGCCCGCCACCGCTCAACAGGGCGGCCGCGGCCGCCTTCCTTGGTGAAAAGCCCATCTTCACAGCTCCTCTCCCCAGTAGCAGGAAGATACCCGCTTCGCGCGTCCGGATGGTGAGAATTGCATGCGAAGCGCCGATAGGCTGGCCCCATGCGCTACGTCGAATCGGTGATCGACCTCGTGGGCGACACCCCACTGGTGAAACTCAACTCGGTGACGAAGGGTCTTCGCGCCACCGTCCTGGCCAAGGTCGAGTACCTGAACCCGGGCGGTTCGGTGAAGGACCGGATCGCGCTGCGGATGATCGAGGCGGCCGAGGAGTCCGGGCAGCTGCGCCCGGGCGGCACCATCGTGGAGCCGACCAGCGGCAACACGGGCGTCGGGCTGGCCATGGTGGCCCAGCGCAAGGGCTACAAGTGCGTGTTCGTGTGCCCGGACAAGGTCTCCCAGGACAAGATCAACGTGCTGCGGGCCTACGGCGCGGACGTGGTGGTCTGCCCGACCGCGGTCGCCCCCGAGCACCCTGACTCGTACTACAACGTCTCGGACCGGCTCGTGCGCGAGATCCCGGACGCCTGGAAGCCGGACCAGTACTCGAACCCGAACAACCCGCTCTCGCACTACCACTCCACCGGCCCCGAGATCTGGGAGCAGACCGACGGGCGGCTCACGGCCTTCGTCGCGGGCGTCGGCACCGGCGGCACCATCAGCGGCACCGGGCGCTACCTCAAGGAGGTCTCCGGCGGCGCGGTCAAGGTGATCGGCGCCGACCCGGAGGGCTCGGTCTACTCCGGCGGCACCGGGCGGCCGTACCTGATCGAGGGCGTCGGCGAGGACTTCTGGCCGGAGTGCTACGACCGCACCGTGTCCGACGAGGTCATCGCGGTCTCCGACAAGGACGCCTTCGTGATGACCCGTCGGCTGGCCCGCGAGGAGGGCCTGCTGGTCGGCGGCTCCTGCGGGATGGCGGTGGTCGCCGCGCTGCGCTACGCCGAGCGGCTGACCGAGGACGACGTCGTGGTGGTGCTGCTGCCGGACTCCGGCCGCGGCTACCTGTCGAAGATCTTCAACGACGACTGGATGGCCGACTACGGCTTCCTCACCCCGCCCGGCATGGAGGCGACGGTGCTCGACGTGCTCGGCCTCAAGGGCGCGCAACTGCCCGACCTGGTGCACGTCCACCCGCACGAGACCGTGAAGCTGGCGATCGACACGCTGCGCGAGTACGGCGTGAGCCAGATGCCGCTGGTCAAGGAGGAGCCGCCGGTGATGGCGGCCGAGATCGTGGGCTCGGTGGTCGAGCGTGACCTGCTGGACGCGCTGTTCACCGGCCGCGCGAAGCTCGAGGACACCCTGGAGGAGCACAAGAGCGCGCCGCTGCCGCAGGTCGGCTCCGGCGAGCCGATCAGCGCCCTGATGGCGGTGCTCGAGAAGGCCGACGCGGCCGTGGTGCTCGTCGAGGGCAAGCCGCGCACGGTCGTCTCGCGCCAAGACCTGCTGGCCTTCCTGGCCGGAAGGTAGGGCCAACCCCACCCCCCGGTGGGCAGGCCACCGGCTGGGGACGGGGCCGGCGCTCGGACAGACTCGAGGGCATAGAGTCGTATCCCTGATTTCGGAGTCGAAGATGTCCAGCGTGAATCCGTCCCCGGTCGACGCGGTGCCGGGCGCCCCGGAGCCGGGCGAGGTCCCGGTACCCGCCCCGGCTCCGGGCCGCCGTGTCACCTTCCTGAACGCCCCGTTCCGCGGCCGGACGTACGCCGAGCTGCTCTACGGCTTCACCGGCCTGCCGGTCGCGGCGTTGGGCTTCGTCCTCTCGGTGGCGTTCGTCGCGCTCGGCACCAGCACGCTCGTCACGGTCATCGGCGTCTTCGTGCTCGCGTTCGCGGTGGTGCTCGGGCGGTGGCTCGGCGCCATGGACCGGGGCCTGATCAACGGTCTGCTCGGCGGCCGGATCCAGAAGCCGCGCCGGTTCAAGGCGCGCCGGAGCGGGCCGTTCGGCTGGGCGGTCTCCCGGCTCGGCGACCCCGTCGGCTGGCGCGGCATCGCCTACCAGCTCGCGCGTTTCCCGTTGGCCGTGGCCACGTTCTGCTTCACGGTGGTGTTCTGGGCCTACACGCTCGGCGGGCTGACGTACTGGATCTGGTACCGCTTCCTGCCCGCGCAGCTCGGCCAGGACGGCCGGGAGCACCGGGGCGCCTCGCTGTGGGACACGACCACCTCGAGCTACTTCCTGGACACCTGGCCGCGCGTGCTCCTGACCGCGCTGATCGGCCTCATGCTGTTCTGGCTCACGCCCTGGATCGTGCACGGCTTCACCTCGCTCGACCGGCTGCTCGGCCGCGCGCTGCTCGGCCCGGTCTCGGTCTCGCAGCGGGTGCGCGAACTGGAGCAGACGCGCAGCGACGCGGTGAACTCCTCGAACGAGCAGCTGCGCCGGATCGAGCGCGACCTGCACGACGGGACGCAGGCCAGGCTCGTGGCGCTGGCGATGAACCTGGGCCAGGCCAAGGAGGATCTGGACAGCGACGACCCCGCGGCGGCCGACCGGGTGCGCACCCTGATCGAGGGCGCGCACCAGCAGACGAAGGAGACGCTGACCGAGCTGCGGGACCTGGCGCGCGGGATCCATCCGCCGATCCTGGACAACGGGCTCGAGTCCGCGCTGACCTCGCTCGGCGCGCGCTCGCCGATCCGGGTCAACCTGGGCATCGACCTGCCCGGGCGCCCCTCGACGACGACCGAGACCATCACGTACTTCGCGGTCGCCGAGCTGCTGACGAACGCCGTGAAGCACAGCACCGCGAGCGCGATCAGCGTGCGGGTGCGGCGGCGCGGGGACGAGATAGTGTTCTCGGTCGCCGACAACGGCCGCGGCGGCGCCGTGCTGGGCGGCGGGACCGGCCTGGACGGCGTGCAGCGGCGGCTGGCGACCGTGGACGGCACACTGGACGTGGACAGTCCGTTGGGCGGCCCGACCACCCTCACCGGGGTCCTGCCGTTCGACGCGTGATCGGGGAGACGGGGAGTCGGCATGCGCGTGGTCATCGCGGAGGATTCGGGGATCCTCCGGGCCGGTCTGGCACAACTGCTCACCCTGCGCGGACACGAGGTGTCCGCGCAGGTCGGCGACGCCGCGGCGGCGATCGCCGCGGTGCGCGCGAGCGTGCCGGACGGCATCCCGGACGCGGTGGTGATGGACATCCGGATGCCGCCGACCTTCACCGACGAGGGGATCCGGGCCGCGCTCGAACTGCGCTCGGCCTACCCGAAGCTCGGGGTGCTGGTCTTCTCGCAGTACGTCGAGGCGCGGTTCGCGGCGCGTCTTCTGGAGCACAGCGCGAGCGGCTTCGGCTATCTGCTGAAGGATCGCGTGGCCGACGTCTCGGAGTTCGTGGACGCGCTCGGCCGGGTCGCGGTGGGCGGCACTGCGCTCGACCCGGAGATCGTCACCGCGATGCTGAACGCCAACGTGGACCGGGCCCTCGCCTCGCTGACGCCGCGTGAGCTCGAGGTGCTCGGGCTGATGGCCGAGGGGCGCTCGAACGCGGCGATCGGCCGCGCGCTCGTCGTCTCGGACGGGGCGGTGGAGAAGCACATCGGCAACGTCTTCAGCAAGCTGGGTCTGGAGCCGGGCGCGGACGAGCACCGCAGGGTCGTCGCCGTGCTGCGCTACCTGGAGCGGCGCTGAGCCCGCACCGGGCCGGATCGCGGAGTCAGCGTTCATTGCCCGCCCGCAGCCACGCGAGGTAGTCGGCGACGGCCTGCTCGGTGTCGTACTCCGGCTGGTAGCCGGTGTCCTCGCGGAGCCTGCCGGTGTCCAGCCACGAGCGGCTGCGCATGAAGGCCGGGTCGTTTCCGTCGGGCAGGTCGAAGCGCGTCTCGGGCAGGACCTTGCTGATCGCCTCGACGATCTCCCGGTTCGTGGTGACCCGCCCCGACGAGACGTTGTAGACGCGGTAGTCGAGCCGCTCGGCGAGCTGGAGCAGGGCGAGCGCGCGGCCGCATTCGCGCACGTACATCAGGTCGAGGCCGTCGTCGGCGCGCGGCAGCCGGCCGCCCGGCAGCGTGCTGAGATCCAGGTCCCGGCCCGCCGCGGCGGCGTGGATCAGCTGCGAGGTCGGGAAGAACGGCGCCGCGGGACGGCCGAGCGGCCCCCAGATCGCGCCGATCCGGGCCGCGAAGAGCTCGATGCCGGCCGCCGGACCGAGCTGCGAGAGCAGGATCTCGTTGATCTTCTTCGACATCGCGATGCCCTGAGTCGCGCTGATCGGCAGCGGTATGGATTCGAGCAGCCCGCCCTCGTCGCCTCCGTCGTACACGCCGATCGTGCTGGCTATGCAGACGCGGCGGATGCCGAGGGCCCGCGCGGTCTCGACGACGGAGAAGAACATCGCGATGTTGGAGCGCACGTCCTCGAACGGGTCGCCGAAGAAGGCGCCGGCGAGATGGATGATGCCGGTGACCTGGTACTTCTCGCAGACTTCGCGCAGCGCCGTGTCGTCCGTGACGTCCACCTGTTCCAGGAATACGCGCTTGCCGATCTCGTCCGCGAGGAGCGCGTTCGGTTCGGGTTCGCGCCGCTGCGTGAGCACGCAGCTCTCGCCGAGGTCCACCAGCGCACGCGCGGTGTGGGAGCCGATGAAGCCGAGGCCGCCGGTGATCAGGATCATCGTTCGTCACCTTCTCTATCTGTCAGCAAGGGTGATTGTCAGTGCTACTGACGATCAGCGTATACCTTATCCTTGTTTCATGTCGAGCGAGGCCGTGAACGAAGCCGCGAATGAGGTCGAGAACGCGCCCGGGCAGCCGCGTGTCGAGCTCAATCGGCTCGGCTACCTGCTCAAACACGCGCAGCAGCGGCTCACGGAGATGACCGCGGCCGCGCTGGAGCCGTACGGCGTCAACGGCCGTGAGCTGGGCGTCCTGGTCGTGCTCGACCAGATGGGCGCGACCTCGCAGCAGGACGTGGCGCGCCGCCTGGGCATCGATCGGACGACGATGGTCGCGCTGATCGACGCGCTGGAGGCCAAGTCCGTGGTCGTGCGCAGGCCGTCCGCGGAGGACCGGCGGCGCAACGTCGTCGAGTTCACGGAGAGCGGCCACGGGCTGTTCAGGCAGGCGCTGCAGGCGAGCGACGAGGCGGAGCGCCGGTTCGTCAGCCCGCTGGAGGACGCGGCGGCGGAGCTGCTCCGCGAGCAGCTCCGGGCCGTGATAGAGGAACGAGACTAGATCGCGCGCAGTCTCAGCGTGGTCTTAGTGCGGCCTCAGTGCAGGAACGACGGCGTGAACTGCCAGTTCGCGCCGAAGACGGCCTCGACCTGCTTGATCGTGTCGAGCCCGCTGGCCCGGTTCGGCTGCTTCGTGCCGTTGAGCGTGATTTCCGTTCCTCCGCAGCCGCCGGCTTCCATCGAGACCTGCTCGACGGCCTTGCCGTCGCTGGATTCGAAGTCGAGCCGAAGGCGGGCGCCCCAGTCGACCGGGCAATTGAACACGCCGGTCGGCGCCGGGGGCAGGGCATTGATGATGTCCGCCACGCGCGTGATCTCGGCCTGATCGGTGATGGTCATCGGAGCGAGAGCGGTCTTGAGCTGAGGATTGCTCGGGGTCGCCACGAGCTTCCGGACAGCGGCTGTCGGCGAAGGGTGTGCGGGCGCCGGACTGGCGGCGGCGTGCACGGCGATGAGCGCTCCGGCTGCCGCGACGAGCCCGACGACGGCCACGCGGGCGACGGGAAGGAGCGGGGTCAGCGGGTCGGCCAGTCGACGTTTCATGGCACTTCGACGACGGCCGAACCCGCTTGGTTCCGCCCGGATTCCGGGAAGTACGGGAGTTCTCTGTGGATCACTCGCCCTCGTCGAGAATCGCCGCGAAATTCTTCTCGGCGTTCCTCAACTGGCCCAGGATGCGGGATTTCGCCTCGAAGTCCAGCGGCGTGTCGGACCGCTGCGCGAAGTCGAGCATCTGCGGCACGAGCGGCGCGTACTTCGCCGCGAGCCGCTTGGCCTTGTCGTGCGTCAGGGTCCACATGATGCCCACGCCGTTGTCGGTGAAGTCCGAGAGTTTGATGACGCGGGCCCACGGCTCCCGATCGAGGCTCTCTACGACGTGCAGGCGGTAGAGCTCCTGCCGCTCCGCAAGCGTCAGCGCCTTGTCGATGTCCGGATTGGTGACCGCGCTGACCAGCCGCCCCATCCGCGGACTGAACGCCCGGCCCAGCACCGCGAGCGCGGCCGCCGTCTGGCCTTCGGCGCGCTCGGCATCTGTGGCCAGGTCGGCGAGCTCGTCCGGATGGTCCTCGACGGCGTCGTGCAGCAGCGCCGCCGTGAGAACGTCGATGTCGCGGACGTGGTAGTAGTGCGCGACGCGTATCGCCACGCGCAGCAGGTGGTTCACGTACGGCCGCCCGCCGGATCGCACGTCCTTGGCGTGCAGGCGCGAGGCGAGCCGCTCGGCCCGGAGGATCGCCTCCCGTTCAGCGTCGTCGAAGCTGGCGATCACGGCCGCGAGCATCGCCCGCAGACCCTCCGTGCTCCAGTTCGAGTCGACGATGTGGATCTTCATCGTCAGCAGTTGTCTGGTAGTGATCCCGTTCATCCCCTCCATGCTTGGGATCGTAGCGACACATGTCCACGGATGTGAGGGCCCAGTTATCGTTATTGAGGTGGGGATGGAGGACGAAGCGGGGACGTTTCCCAGGGTTCAGCGACTCGACGCCGCACGGATGCTCGCCGCGCTCCGTGAGGCGGCGGGTGTCGAACTTGTCGTCTCAGGGGTCTTGGACGGCGGGCAGGTCGGGGCTGCGCGGGTTCGCTGGCCCGACGGCCACGAGGGCGTTCTCAAGTGGCGGCCCGACTACGACGAAAAAGACATGCGAGCCGGGCCTCTCGCGGCGGTTGAGGTGCTGCGTGCGTGCGGGTATCCGGCGCCCGCGACGGAGCTTGTCATGCAGGTTGGAACGGCTGTCGTCACGGCGCAGGAGCTGTTGCCGGGCAGCAAGATCGACTACCTGGACGAGCGTCTCTTCGACCAGGTGCTTGCGGTCCACGCGCTGCACGTGGGTGCCTTAGCCGAGCGACCAGACGTGCCGCGCAACGCGCTCTATCTGCGTGCCGACGGGCCCGGATACTGCCTGCACGAACCGCTGCGCCGATTCAGTGCGCGAACTGCCGAGTTGGAGCGGCGAGTCCGCGCGATCGGTGCCGAGTGCGACGAGTCGATGTGGGGAGACGACGTCGTCCACCAGGACTTTCATCCGGGCAACATGCTGAGTCGCGACAGTGTGCTGACCGGCGTGATCGACTGGGACGGCGCGGGCAGGGGAGCTGCGGGATTCGACCTCGTCACGCTGCGATTCGGCATTCATCCGGCGGGCGCCGAACGCGTAGTCGTCGACCGCCTAGACGCGCTGCTCGACGCTCTGCCTGATGACGTGCTGCGATCGGCGTGGGCGCATATGGGTCTGCGGATGACGGATTGGGCGATCCGACATTTCCCGCCTGACGAGGTCGACACGTGGGTCGACCTCGCGGCGGCGCGGATCTAGATCTAGAGCTTGCGGTCGGCGGCCTGGCGCTCGGCGGCCGTCACGGTCTGTTCGAGGAGCACCGCGATCGTCATCGGACCGACGCCGCCTGGCACGGGCGTGATCAGGCTCGCGCGTTCGTGGGCGGTGTCGAAATCTACATCGCCGACGTTGCCCGGGTTGTATCCGGCATCGATGACGACCGCGCCGGGCTTCACCGCGTGACCCGGGATGAAGCGCGGCTTGCCGACAGCGGCAACGAGGATGTCGGCCTCGCGCGTGATCTCGTGCAGGTCGCGGGTGCGCGAATGGCAGTAGGTGACCGTCGCGTCGCGACCCAGCAGCAGCATGCCGATCGGCTTGCCCAGGATCGGGCTGCGTCCGACCACGACCGCGCGCTTCCCGCTGATGTCGACCTCGTACTCGTCGAGCAGTCGCATGATGCCCGCCGGCGTGCACGAGGCGGGCCCTGGGATCCCGAAACTCATGGTCGCGAACGAGTGAAGGGTCACGCCGTCCACGTCCTTGGCCGGGGCGATCGCCTCGAACGCGGCACGTTCGTCCACGGCGGGCGGGCACGGATGCTGGAGCAGGATCCCGTGCACCGACTCGTCCGCGGACAGCTCGGCGATGGCATCCACGACCTGCGCGGTGCTGGACGTGGCGGGAAGCTCGACGTGCCGCGACGCGATACCCGCCTTCCGGGAGCGGTTCTGCTTCATGCGCACGTACGTGGCCGAGGCGGGGTCGTCGCCGACGAGCACGGTCGCGAGGCACGGCGCGTAGCCGGTGCGTTCGGTGAATGCCGCTGCGCGCGCTGCGGTTTCGGCGAGCGTGCGTGCGGCGAGAGCGGTGCCGTCCATGAGGCGGCCGGGGGGCGTCGTGGCCATGTGCGGAACTCCTGGGTCGTCGTCGGCGTTCGCCCAGGCGCACGGCAGGGGCCGGACTCGGCCGGGCCGCTTCCCGATGGTAGTCCATCTCAAGCGCCAGTCACGGCCCGCGACCACTGTATCGATCCTGTTCAGCGGTCGCCGGGAAATACGCCGCCGCGCGCTTCGGTAGGCTCATCGCATGAGAAAACTCCATGTCGGGTGCGCGATGTGGTCGCATGCGACGTGGCCGGGACGGCACATGCCGCAGCCGTTGCCACAGCGTGAGCGGCTGCGCGCGTACTCCACGTTCTGCAACGCAGTCGAGGGGAACACGACGTTCTACGCGACGCCGACGCCCGAAACGGTGCGATCGTGGGTGGAGCAGACGGAGCCCGACTTCCGGTTCATCCTCAAGCTGCCGCGTCCGGTAACGCATGATCGTCGACTGACGAACGTCGAGGAACCGGTGCGCGCGTTCCTGAACGTGATCGAGCCGCTCGGGACGCGCGTGCACGCACTGTGGGTGCAGTTGCCGCCGTCGTTCGGGCCCGCCGATATGAGCGCGTTGGCAGCGTTCTTGCATCGGATGCCGCGTAAGCATCGATATGCGGTCGAAGTGCGGCATATCGCGTTCTACGAGTCTCGGCGGTGGGAGCAGAGTCTCAGTGGGCTGCTGAACGAATTCGGCGCGGAGTGGGTGAATTTCGACTCGACGGTGATGTTCGCGACCCCGCCCACGACCGACGACGAGCGCGAGGCGTGGGTGAAGAAGCCGCGTCTGCCGCGTCGTGCGCACGTGCTGACGGAGCATCCCGTGGTCCGCTTCATCGGCCGCGACGACGAGAAGCTCACGGTCGATGGCTGGCAGCCGTGGCTCGACGTCGTCGCAGGCTGGCTGCGTGAAGACCGGTCTCCGACAGTGTTCATCCACACGCCGAACAACATGGACGCGCCGATCCTCGCACGCCGTTTCCACGACGAGGTGCGCGCTCTCGTGCCGGAGTTGGAACTGCTGCCCGAGCCGATACCCGCCGGCCCGCCGACGCTGTTCTAGCTAATTGCGGACTCCGTAATGGAGATAGACGACACCATGGCTGAATCGGCGCTGTTCCAGCAGTTCGAGATCGATGCGAACTCCGTCCGGCAGCGCGCTTTTTCCGCCACCGACGATGATCGGGTGCAGGAACAGGTGGCATTCGTCGACTAGCCCGGCCGCCATCGCCTGGCGCGCGAGGTCCGCACCGCCGACCGTGATGTCGCGTGCTGACGACTCCTTGAGCTTCCGGACCGCGTCGGCGTCGAATTCGCGGACGATCTGCGTATCCGAACTCGACCGATTCTGCAGCGTGCGCGAGTAGACGATCTTGTCGGCCTGGCGCCAGATGCCGGTGAAGTCACGGCTTCCGGGATCGAGCGCGTCGACCTCGACGGTCTCCCAGAAGACCATCGTCTCGTACATGCGGCGGCCGTAAAGATACGTACCAATGGGCCGAACGAGTGCGTTCACGTGCGCGAGCAGGTCGGGATAAGGCTCCGCCCAGGTGAACGAGCCGTCCGCGTCCTCGATGTATCCGTCGAGAGACGCGATGGCGATGTAGACCAACTTGGCAGTCATGGTCAGACCTCCAGGGATCGGAACGCGCGGCGGTACGCGGTCGGGGAGACGCCGGACGTGAGACGCAACTGTTGGCGGAGATTGGCGCCGGTGCCGAGCCCGGCGTGCTCGGCGACCTGATCGACCGACAGTTCGGAGTCCTCAAGCAGGTGACGTGCGTAGTCGAGGCGTTGCGCGGCGAGCCAGGCACCGGGGCTGAGCCCGGTCTCGGCGCGGAATCGGCGAGTGAAGGTGCGCACGCTCGTCCCGGCGTGCGCCGCGAGTTCGGCGAGGCTGAGTGGGCGGCCGAGGTGCTCGATCGCCCACGCGCGGGTCGCCGCCGTACCACCGTCGTCGACCTCGGGCACCGGACGCTGCACGTACTGCGCCTGGCCGCCCTCGCGACGTGGCGGCACGACGCAGAGCCGCGCCGCGAAATTCGCCACCGCGCTGCCGTGATCGCGCCGGATCACGTGCAGGCACAGGTCGATTCCGGCAGCTACGCCCGCGGACGTGAGCATGTCGCCGTCGTCGATGAACAGTACGTCGGCGTCCACGTGGACCTGAGGGAACAGCGCCTGCAACGTCGAGGCCTCGGCCCAGTGCGTCGCGGCCTGGCGGCCGTCGAGCAGCCCGGCCGCCGCGAACACGAAGGCCCCCGTGCAGATCGCGATCAGCCGCGTGCCCGGCCGGATCTCCTTGAGCGCGCGCAGCACCGGCTCAGCCAGCATCCCGCCGGAGTCGATGATCAATTCGAGCGCGTGCGAAGGCGGGATCACCACTGAGTCCGCAGTGGCCAGCACGGACGCGTCGTGGTCCACGCTGATGGTGAAATCCGCATCGGTTCGCACCGGGGCGCCGTCGACCGTGCAGGTCACGACCTCGTAGAGCGGCCGATTCCCGTGCCGGACGTCGCGCGCGCCGCCGAAAATCCGCGCCGGTATCGAGAGTTCGAAGGGCACGACGCCGGGCAGTGCGAGCACGGCCACCCGATGCGGACGCTGGAGACGAGCCATGGCCCGATTCTTTCACATCATGTCTATCCAGCCACTAGGCGAGGCGGGGGACGCGGCGGCAGAGTGATCCGCATGACGACGACAATGCGCGCGATCATCGCGGAACGGCCGGGTGGACCCGAGGTGCTCAAGCCGGCGAAAGTCGAGCGGCCGACGCCCGGCGCGACCGAGATCCTGGTGCGGGTGCACGCGGCCGGGATCAACCCGACGGACTGGAAGTCGCGCTCCGGCGGCGGGCTCGCGGGCCGGACGTTCCCGCTGATCCTGGGCTACGACGTGGCCGGCGTGGTCGAGGCCGTCGGACCCGGCGTGACCCTCTACCGGCCCGGCGACGAGGTGCTCGGCATGCCGCTGTTCCCGCACCTGCCCGGCGCGTACGCCGAATACGTCGTCGCCCCGTCCCGCCACTTCGTGCCCAAGCCCGCCGCACTGAGCTTCGAGGAGGCGGCCGGACTGCCGCTCGTCGCGCTCACCGCGTGGCAGGGGCTCGTCGACACCGGCAAAGTCAAGCCCGGCCAGCGCGTCCTGATCCACGCGGCGGCCGGAGGCGTGGGCCACGTCGCGGTGCAGATCGCCAAGAGCCTCGGCGCGTACGTCATCGGCACGGCCAGCGCCGCCAAGCACGACTTCGTCCGCGGCCTCGGAGCCGACGAGGTCATCGACTACCACGAGGCCGACTTCGCCGACGTGCTGCGCGACCAGCCCGTCGACGTCGTCTTCGACCCGATCGCGGGCGACTACAGCAGCCGCTCGCTCAAGGTGCTCAAGGACGGCGGCGTCCTCGTCTCGATCCTCCCCGTCGACGAGGCGGCCGTGAAGGAGGCCGCGGCGCGCGACATCCCGACCGGCTTCACGCTCGTCGAGCCCGACCGCCTCGCCCTCACCGCGATCGTCGAACTCATCGAACAGGGCAAGCTGCGCGTGGAGATCGACTCCGTCTACGCACTCGAAGACGCCGCGGACGCGCACCGCCGCAGCGAGACCGGCCGCGTCGTCGGCAAGGTCGTGCTGCGGGTCGTCGAGGGCTAGAGAGTCGAGGGCCAGAAACGAGTCCGACCGCAGCGGTCTCGACGCCGATCGAGGATGTCGATCGAGGTCGAGGCCACTGCGGCCGGTCGTTTTTGTGCGTGTCGCGTTAGTTGCAGGCGCCGCCGTAGACACACATGTGGGCGGCGATGGTGGCGAGTTGGCTGCTGTCGTCGTACGCGGTCGGCAGGTCCTGCGGGCTGGTGAACGAGACGTACGCGATCGTGTTGCCCCGCTGGACGAAGTACTCACGCTGGTAGATCGGCATGTCAGGGAGACCGGAGCTGGCCTTGCGGCTCAGCCAGGCCATGCCGGACGTGCCGTCGCTGGCGACCTGCGTGATCTGCGCGCCGGTGCTGGGGATGCCCAAGCAGCTGGAGCTGTACTGGTTCTGCAGCCAGCTATAGGTCTGCTGCGCGGACTTGGCGTTGGTGAAGAAGAAGATGTACTGGTCCGCCCCGTGGCTGCCCGCGGACGTGGGAGTCGTCTCGAAACCCTGGATCTGGGCGCCGGTCGTGCGCGAGAGGAGCTGGGCCGGGTCGGCGCACATGGTCAGCGCCTGGTAGCTCGTGTTGTTCGGGACGTAGCCGATGGTGGACGTCAGCGGCTGCACGCTGTCCGAACTCGCCGGGATCGAGTTCCACACGAAGGTGCCCGCGAACGGCATCTGGCTCGCCGTCAGCCACGCGCTCGTGACCACCTTGTGCGGATCGCCGATCCGGGAGCTGCTCGTCGCCGTGGAGCCGGACGGCGTGGCCGACGTGGAACCGGAGGCGGGCGAACCCGACGTGGAGGTGCCCGTCGCGCCCGTGGTGGGCGTACCGTTCGTGGCCGCGGTGGTCGGGGACACGCTCACCGTGACGTTCGGGCTGGCCGAGTGCGTCATGGTCGGCGTGACGTCGTGCGATGTGTCCGCGACCTTGAACGCCGTGGTCGCGCCGGCGGCGACCAGGACGAGGGACACGGTGGACAGGGCGATTCGCTTTCGCATGGTGCGCTTCCTTCCTCGGATTTGGGCGGCCTCGGGTCCGGCGGACCGTGCGGCGCGGGCGACGCTGTCGAGGGCGTCGGAGAGTGAGGCGTCGAAGTCCTTGGACACGGCTAGGACCCCCTTCGACTGGTGCGGGGCTGTTCGTGCTGAGTCGGTTCGTCGTGCTGAGCGGACGGATCGTGGTGCGCGGACGGGTCGTGCTGAGCGGTCGGGTCGTGCTGAGCGGACGGTTCGTGGTGTGTGGTCGCTCGGGGCGGCCGACGCTCGTCGAGGGTGTCGGCGAACTCGGCCAGATGCGGTGCCAGGGCTTTGCGTCCGCGGGCCAGGCGCGCCTTCACCGTGCTCGCCCCCGCCCCCGTTTCCGCCGCGATCTGCTCGACCGTGAGACCGGCGTAGTGGTACAGCACGATCGCCAGCCGCTGGTCCGCCGAGATCTTGCGCAGCGCGGCGATCACGGCGACGGCGTCCGGGCTCATCCCGGCGACCTCCGTCACCGGCATCTCGCGGCGGTGCGCCCTGAGCCGGTTGACCGCCTTGCGCCACGAGGACACCGCGAGCCGTGCGGCGATCGTGCGCACCCACGCCTCGGGACTCTCGATCTCGTTCGACACCCTGGCCCACTGCTGCCAGGCCCGCGCGAAGGCCTCCTGGACGCAGTCCTCCGCCTCGTCCAGGCTGCCGGTCAAGGCGTAGATATGGCTGACAAGTCGTCGGTATGTGGCTGTGTAGAACGCGTCGAAATCCTGGTCCAGTCCAACCGCCATGCCGCCCCCTCCCCACTTGCGCCACGATCCCGTTTCGCGGCTTCGCAGAGTTGACGTGCCGCGCGCCGAGCCGGTTACATCACGGTTCGGTTTCGCGGAGAGGGGGAGTGGAGGGGGGCGGGAGAGGGAGCGGAGGGCGGCATCGCGACTGGTAGTCAGGCTTCTGCGACGGTGCTATGTTCGCGATGACGGCGGAGCGTACACCGATCGCGTCGTGGCCCGGCGCGCGGACGCATCAGGACCGCCGTACCCGACCGCGAAGACGTAACCGGGAGGTACGCGTGAATCAGCGGACCACACTCATCACCGCAACAGTGGCAGTCGCGGGCGCACTAGCCCTCATCCTCGCGAACGGCATCCAGGGCACCGGCCACCACAACTCGCCGGCATCAGTCATTGTCGCCGACGGCGGTGTGATCTCGGCCAACGGAGTCAAGTCAGCCGAGGGCGGCGTCATCTCGACCAACGGCGTCACCGCATCCGACGGCGGCGTCATCTCGACCAACGGGGCCGCCCCCGCCGACAACGGTGTCATCAGCACCAACGACAACGGCGTGATCAGTGCCAATGACAACGGCGTGATCAACTCGAACGACAATGGCGTCATCAGCACCGACGACAACGGCGTGATCAACGCCGACTAGGTGGAAGTCCTCTTCGAGCTGGTCTAACGTGCCGACTGTGGTCATCCTTGAGACCGCTCGGCTGCGGCTTCGCCCCATGACGACCTCGGACGTCGATCTATGGGTCACGTTGCACGGCGATGAGCGCGTCAACCAGTTCGTCGGCGCCTATGCGGAAGAGGCCGCGCTCGCCGTACTCCAACGCATCGAACGGCAGTGGCTGGAGCGTGGGCACGGCCTTTTCGCGATCGAGTCGCGTGAGAGCGGGCGCTTCCTCGGTCGATGCGGCCTCGTCTACAGCGAGCGGAGCGCTGAGGTCGACCTGGGCTGGACGCTGCGAGCGGAAGCATGGGGACACGGATACGCGACCGAGGCCGCACGTGCTGTCGCCGAGTGGGGCTTCGGTGCACTCGACGTGCCGTACTTCACGGCGACGATCCACCCCGGCAATGCGGCATCGGTCCACGTTGCCGAGCGCCTCGGATTCACTGCGAGCCGTGCGGATGTGCTGCACGGCGAGCCGGTCACGATCTACGTGCTCAACCGGCTCACGAGCACGTGACGCCAGTCAGCCGCATGATCTCCGCCATGGCGATTTTTGGAACAGCGGTGACGACGCCGATGCCGCGGCCGTAGGCATGCGATGGATTCGGCAGAGCGAGGTGTTCGTGGCGGTCGGAACGCTCAGTGTCCGGCGAGGACCCCTTCGCTGAGTGTTTCCATCGCTTGGTCGAGCAGCACGGACAACGGGGTCTTGCCACCGTCGGCCATGGCGGCGTCGGCGGCGGCGTCCAGGCAGGAGATCGCGGACGCGACGAGGACCTGGGCGCGGAGGTCGCTCGAAGGGTTCGCCGCACCGCCGAGCCGGCGGGCGATCTCCGGCACCAGCATGCTCTGCCAGCCCTGCGTCTTCTCCCACTGACGGGTCATCAGGGCGCACGCGTCGCTGAACAGCTGCAACCCGTTCGAAGACGGCTCGGACTCGTCGCCTCGGGGTTCGCTGACCAGGTCGAAGGCGCGACGCAGGGCCTCCCACGGCCGTTCGCTCTCGGGGCGGGCGGCGAGCGCGGCGGCGACCTCGTGGCCGAACTCGTTCATCTTGCCCAGGACGAGTTCCTCCTTGGTGCCGAAATACCGGAAGAACGTGGTGCGCGAGAGCCCTGCCTCCGCGGCGATTTGCTCGATGGTCGTGTGCTCGAAGCCCTGTTCGGCGAAGAGCCGGAACGCGATGTCGCTGACCTCGGCGCGCATCGCGGCCCGGGTCCGCTCGCGCAGCGACGGCTGCCCGCCCCGCGTGGGTGACGTCCCGGATGTGTCTGCCATGCCGAAAGTGTACACAGACCCCTTGTGGTACTCAGTTCCAGAAAGGATTATAGTCCCTCTTGCTGACTCTGTTTCTTCTTCAGGAGTACTTCTCATGAGCAAGGTCTGGTTCATCACCGGCTCCTCCCGCGGCCTGGGCAGCCAGTTCGCCCGGGCGGCGCTTTCGCGAGGCGATAAGGCCGCGGTGACGGCCCGCAGCGCCGAGTCCCTCGCCGGCTTGGTCGCGGAGTACGGCGACGCCGTCCTGCCGCTGGCCCTGGATGTCAGGGACAAGGCAGCCGTGGCCGCGGCCGTGAAGCGGACCCACGAGCACTTCGGGCGGCTGGACGTGGTCGTCAACAATGCGGGCTACAACGTGTCTGGCATGGTCGAGGAACTCTCCGAGGACGACATCCGCGCGCAGTTCGAGACGAACCTGTACGGCCCGGTATGGGTGACCCAGTCGGCGCTGCCGTACCTGCGCGCGCAGGGCAGCGGCCATCTCGTCATGGTCTCGAGCATGCTCGCCCACGCGACGTTCCCGACGACGGGTGCCTACTCCGCCTCCAAGGCCGCGCTGGAGGGTTTCGCCGACGCGTTGGCCCAGGAGGTCGCCGCCTTCGGTATCCGGGTGACCGTCGTACAGCCCGGTCCGTTCAAGACCGATCTCGGCGCCTCCTCGGTCATGGCCGAACCGCTGGCCGCCTACGACGGTGTCCGGCAGGCGGTCATGGCCGGCCTCACCGACCTGCCGCTGGCCGATCCGCACGGCGTCGGCCCCGCGCTGCTGAAGGTCGTCGACGCAGACAACCCCCCGATGCGGATCTTCTTCGGCTCCTATCCCCACACGGTGGTCCCGCCGATCTACGCCGAGCGCCTGAAGGCCTGGGAGGAATGGGCCGAACTGTCCGCCGAGGCCGAGACCGCCCTGGCCTGACCACCCGTCAACCGGCCGCCACCGACACCGGAGCACCACATGAAACAGCAATGGACCGAGCAGGAGATCCCCGACCAGAAGGGCCGCACGGCCGTCGTGACCGGCGCCAACTCGGGCATCGGTTTCGAGACCGCCCGGGCGCTCGCGGCACGCGGGGCAGACGTCGTACTGGCCGTACGGGACATCGCGAAGGGAGAGCAGGCGGCCGCTCGCATCCGCGACAGCGCACCGGGCGCCGAGATCGCCGTCCAGGAACTGGACCTGTCCTCGCTGGAGTCGGTCCGCAGCGCCGCGGCCGCCCTGCATGCGAAACTCCCGCGGATCGACCTGCTGATCAACAACGCAGGAGTCGTGCAACCGCCGAAGAAGACCACGCGGGACGGCTTCGAGCTGCAGTTCGGCACCAACCATCTCGGCCACTTCGCCCTCACCGGGCTGCTGCTGGACCTGCTGCTGCCGGTACAAGGCTCCCGGGTGGTGACCGTCAGCAGCCTGATGGCCGACCGGATCCGGTTCGAGGACCTGCAATGGGAGCGTTCCTACAGCCGGACAGGAGCCTACGGACAGTCCAAGCTCGCCAACCTGATGTTCGCCTACGAGCTGCAACGCCGCCTCTCACCGTACGGCACCACCCTCTCCGTCGCCGCACACCCCGGCGTGGCCCGCACCGAGGCGCCCACCCGCAACGCCTCCGCCCCCATGCGGCTGGCCTTCACCGTGGTCGCACCCATGATGAGCCAGCCGGCTGCCATGGCCGCGCTCCCCACCCTGCGGGCCGCCACCGACCCCGGCGTCCTCGGAGGCCAGTACTACGGCCCCGACGGTAAGGGCCAGTACAAGGGACACCCGCAGGTGGTCGCCTCCCTCGCGGCCTCCTACGACATCGTCGACCGGCAGCGCCTGTGGACGATCTCCGAGGAACTCACCGACGTGAAGTTCCCGGAGCCAGTGCCGACAACCTGACTCGTCGAATATGAACGGCCGACCAACCGATCGGGAGAAAGGCATGGCCGTGGTCGCTGACGGATCGGTGACCGACGCAAATCTGCCAGCCTGAGGCCGTTTGGCTCACAACTGTGCACTCTAGGAGGACATGCACAGGAAGCTCAGTGCCGGGCCCGGGCTCGTCGTCTTCGAAAGTGAACAGTGGGGTCTTATCGACGATTGAGTGTGTTTGGTCGTCGGCGTCGGTGAAGCTGACTTCAAGGACCCACGGCCACCCTTCGGTGTCTACCCACCGCACTGCTTGTGCTTGGAGCAGTGCGGTGGCAGGCGAGAGGTCAGTCACCCGCAGGCGCAAGCCCCGTCGGGCACGCTCCCCAGACATCCTCGCCAGGCTCACTTAGGTTGACACCCGTCCCGCCCAGGCTGCCACGGCTGTTGCGGACTAGGAAGCAGCGCAGATGCGAAGTCATCGAGTCAAGGCTATTGCTCGCTGTCCATCGTGGATGGCTGCTGCCTCCGCGCGGTAGCGTGCTGCAATGATGGGCAGCGACTGACGCCCTTCACGTACGAGTGAACGCCAGGCCGGCGCATGGGGAATCAGGGTCGCCGGCGCCGTAGATGAGCTGAACGCCACCTTGCGAACTGCACCACGTCAAGCCGCCCTGCGGGTCTATCGGTCCGGCGACGTCAGCATTCCACGAATCCGCGTAGGTCACGGTCGCACTGTACTTTTCGCTGTCCAACGCCCACGCTCCGGCATAGTACGTGTCGAGTGACATCCCGTCGTGGAACGTCACGTGACGCTTGTTGTCCATAGCCGGATCCATGTACGCCCGCCCGGAAGCCATGAGGACGATCCAATGTCCTTGCTGGTCCAGCCACGTGCCGATGGCCTCTCTCATGCTGACCGCCACCGTATTGGCCGACTGCCCCGGGGGCTGCATGCGGAGGTGGCCAGCGTGATCGTGGCCGCCGCCACGATCACGAACTTTCGTACCACGTGTCTGGATCCACTCATACGGAGATGGGTTGGTTGCTCGGCGGGATGTATGTGTACACGCCGTCGTTCGTGGAGCCCGGGCCGGTCTGGTAGACGCCGTCCCCGGCGTTCGAACTGCCTCCAGATGACGAGTGACCGGGAAGTCAGAGGCCCGCGGATTGCTCAGTCGGTTTCGTATTCGTCAGTGCCGAGGATGACGATGCCTCCACCGAACAGGCGTTGGACTCGGGCAGCGCCGTAGAGGCTGGACGGGGTACGGGAGAAGGGCGGAAGATCGCGCATGTCCGCGATCATCCACGCGTCAGGTTCGGCCTCCTGCGCGGCGCGTGCGAGTTCGGGGTCGCCGGTGGATGCCGCCTGCTCGGGTGTGAATATCGGTGCGGTAGCCCTCTGCATGGGCACGAAGACCTCGCCTCCGTTGAAGACCAGGTCGTTGAAGGCGTCTTGCACCGTCGGCATCCAGCACTCATCCTGCACGGCGGACTCCTCGATCACACGTCCGTGCGGCAGTCGGTCGAGCGTGCCCGCGGCATAGGCTCGGGTCACGTCAACGCAGTCGGCGAGCCATTCGAAGCACGTGACGACGTCGGGCGCACGGAAGCCGACTTCGTGCTCTTCATCGTTGCAGAGCACACGGCCCCACTGTCCGCTGACCGGGTCGATGTCCGCGTACCAGGTCTGTGTCGCACCGTTGGCGTGCAATGCCCACCAGGTTGTCTGCGGGCCGAGAAGGTGTGTCATGTAGCCCTTGAAGTTCACGACCTCGAGGAATCCGAAGGGCTCGATGTCGCCGACCTGGCACCACGAAGCCGCCCGCGCCAGCACTCTGATGTGCTCGGGGACGGGGGCGGGCCATTCGTCCATGGCCGCATCGGACACGCCCGCGCCCAACCTCACCAGGCCGTCCGTATCCTCGGCCAAGCGCCGCCAACGGGCGACCACCGCTTCGGCCCGCTCGATTTCGACGGTGATGTCGCGGCCCATGACTCCCCCTAAGGCTCACATCAATGATTCGCGCAAAGGTATCAGCGCGGATGTACTACTCGATGACGAAGCATGGGAGGCACGACTACAGCGGCAGTTCGTCGACGATCGATTGCATCCGTCCGTCGGCGTCGGCGAATCGGACTTCAACGACCCAAGGCCACGAGTCTGTATCGACCCACCGCACTGCTTGTGCCTCTAGCAGTGCGGTGGCAGGCGAGAGGTCAGTCACCGGCAGGTGCGAGCCCTGTCGGGCAGGATCCCCAGACGTCCTCGCCAGGGTCACTCAGGTTGACGCCGGTCCCGCCGAGGCCGCAGTAGCCGTCCGGGTTCTTGGCGTCGCTGAGGTATTGCTGGTGGTAGTCCTCGGCGTAGTAGAACTCGGTGGCGGGCTCGATGGTGGTGGTGATCTGGCGATGGCCGGCCGGGGTGAGGACCTTCTGGTAGGCGGCGCGGCTGGCTTCGGCGGCGGTGCGTTGGGCCTCGGTGGTGTACTGGATGATCGAGCGGTACTGGGTGCCTACGTCGTTGCCCTGGCGGTTGCCCTGGGTCGGGTCGTGCGACTCCCAGAAGAGCTTGAGCAGGCTCTCGTAGGCGACCTCGCGGGGGTCGTAGACGACGCGGACTACCTCGGCGTGGCCGGTGCGGCCGGAGCAGACTTCCTCGTACGTCGGGTTGGGGGTGGTGCCGGCCGCGTAGCCGACGGCGGTCGTGTGGACGTCGTCGTGCCACCAGAACTTGCGTTCGGCGCCCCAGAAGCAGCCGAGGCCGAAGACGGCTTCCTCGTAACCCTCGGGCAGGCCTTCGATCGGGGTGCCCAGCACGGTGTGCGTGCCGTTGAGCCGGAATGGGCGCTCGGCGCGGCCCGGGAGGGCCTGGGCGGGGGTCGGCAGGCTGCCCTTGAAGTTGCGGAAGATGCTCACGTATCGACGAACGAGTTTCCCGGCGGGGATGTTCCGCCGCGCGCCGCTACCCTGGGTCTATGACGCAGCGCTCCAACCACGGTTCCCACCACGACGGCCTGGGCTTCTCTTCCCTGGCCATTCACGCTGGTCAGGAGCCAGATCCGTTGACCGGGGCCGTCGTGCCGCCGATCTACCAGGTGTCCACGTACAAGCAGGACGGCGTCGGCGGGCTGCGCGGCGGCTACGAGTACTCCCGCTCGGCGAACCCGACGCGCACGGCGCTCGAGGAGTGCCTGGCCGCGCTCGAGGGCGGGCGGCACGGCCTGGCCTTCGCCTCCGGTCTGGCCGCCGAGGACTGCCTGCTGCGCACGGTGTGCAACGCGGGGGACCACGTGGTGATCCCGAACGACGCGTACGGCGGCACATTCCGGCTGTTCGCCAAGGTCTACGAGCGCTGGGGCGTCGCGTGGACGGCCGCCGACCTGTCCTCGGTCGAGGCCGTGCGCGCCGCCGTGCAGCCCGGGAAGACCAAGGTCATCTGGGTGGAGACGCCCTCGAACCCGCTGCTCGGCGTGTGCGACATCGCCGCGCTGGCGCACGTGGCGCACGACGCGGGCGCGCTGCTCGTCGTCGACAACACCTTCGCCACCCCCTACCTGCAGCAGCCGCTCGCGCTCGGCGCCGACGTGGTCGTGCACTCGACCACGAAGTACATGGGCGGGCACTCGGACGTGGTCGGCGGCGCCCTGATCGCCGCGGACGACGACCTCGGCGCCCGCTTCGCGTTCCACCAGAACGCCATGGGCGCGGTCGCCGGGCCGTTCGACGCCTGGCTCACGCTGCGCGGCATCAAGACGCTGGGCGTGCGGATGGACCGGCACTGCGCGAACGCCGCGGCGATCGCCGAACTGCTGGAGGCGCACCCGAAGGTCTCCGCGGTGCACTACCCGGGCCTGCCCTCGCACCCGGGCCACGAGATCGCCGCGAAGCAGATGCGCGGCTTCGGCGGCATGGTCTCGTTCCGGCACAAGGAGGGCGAGGCGGCGGCGGTCGAGGTGTGCAACCGGGCGCGGCTGTTCACGCTCGGCGAGTCGCTCGGCGGGGTCGAGTCGCTCATCGAGCACCCGGGCCGGATGACGCACGCGTCGGCCGCCGGTTCCCCGCTCGAGGTGCCCGGCGACCTGGTCCGGCTCTCGGTGGGTATCGAAGACCTCGATGATCTGGTCGCGGACCTGCGCCAGGCCCTCTGACGACGCGTCAGTCCGCTGATCAACAGCGGCTTGCATCGCATATAACGATATGGATGGGCGGCCCGGGCCGCCCATCCGATGCACTATGCTGCGCGCGTGGTGGAGGGTATATCCGAACTCAGTGAAGGCGTGCTGCTCGGCGAGCGTTACCAGCTCGTGCGCCGCCTCGAGGTGTTCTCGGTCGGCGCGGAGCGCGTGGCCGGTGTCGAATACGAGTACTGGCTCGCTACGGACGTCACGTCCGAGGCCGACGTCTGGATCCAGTTCGCGGCGTCCGACGGCGTATACGCCGGGGGATCGGCACTGGCCGGGGCGGTGTCGGCGCTGCGCCGCATCAACCACCCGGCCGTACCGGTGGTGCACGCCTTCGGTGAGTACGAGTTCGAGGCCGACGGGGCGGTGACCTCGGTCGGCTACTGCGCGGTCCCGGCCGCCGCGGGCGAGACGCTGGCCGCGGTGCTGCTGCGCGAGGAGATCGACAGCGCCGAGATCCTGGCCGCGCTCGCGCAGGTGGCCGAGGTGCTGGAGCTGCTGGCCGAGTTCGAGCTCGTACACGGTCACCTGAGCTCGCACTCGGTGCTGCTCACGGCGACCGAGGGCGCGGGCTACGAGGTCGTGCTGAGCGACCTGCCCGCCTCGCTGGCGCTGGAGACCGCGCTCGAGTCCGAACTGACCGTCGCCGCGGACGTGTACGCGCTGGCGTGGCTGACCGTGCTGGCGCTGGTGGGCCCGGCCGTGCTGGAGGCCGAGTTCGGCGCCGGGTTCGCGACGGCCGTGGAGCTCGATTCGATGGCCGAGCAGGTGCTGCTACGTCGTCGCGAGTGGGCGGCGGAGAACCTGATCGTGCTCGGCGTGTCGGAGGCGCTTGCCGAGGTGCTGCTGCTCGCGCTCGGTGAGGCGGCCGGTCGTCCGCGGGCTGCGGCGCTGACCGCGGCGCTGCGTGCCGAGTGGATGCTGCTGACCACGGGCGCGGAAGCGGCGGCCGTCGAGGCTGAGGCTGGGGCCGAGATCGCGGCCGCGGCTGCTGCGGCGGCTGTGGCTGTCGAGGCCGAGGTGGTCGAGGAAGTCGTCGCTGAGGAAATCGTCGCCGAGGAAGTCGGCGAAGAGGTGGTGGCTGAAGAGGTCGTCGCCGAGGCTGCCGGAAAGAAGCGGAAGAAGTCGGGCGCGGCCAAGGGTGCCGCGGTGGCCGCCGTGGCCGGAGCGGTCGTGGCGGCGGAGATCGTGGAGGCCGGATCGGCGCAGGCCGCGCAGGGTGCTGCGGCTGCCGGTGCGGGGACTGCGGCGGCGAGTGGTGCTGCCGCGGGCGCTGGTGGCTCGGCTGCGAGTGGCGGAGCTGCGGCGGCGGGCGGTGGAAGTGCTGCGGCTGGTGGCGGCGGTGCGGCTGCGAGTGGCGGCGCTAGCGGCGGCGGCTCGGCTGCCGCGAGTGGTGGAGCTGCTGCTGCTGGCGGAAGTGCGGCGGCTGCTGGCGGTGCGGCGGCCGGTGGCGCGGCGGTTGTGGGGGAGTCGACGGAGGTCATTCCTCGGGTGCCGCGGGGGCCTCGGCCCAAGAGCGGTGCCGGGGCTGGAGCCGGCGCTGGTGCTGCCGGGGCCGCGTCGTTCTCGGGTGGGATCGCGGCTGGCGGTTCAGCGTCCGGCGGGCATCATGCGCATCCGCGTAAGCCGAAGACGGGCGTCTTGATCGGTGCGGGCGTCGGGCTTGTGGTGGTCATCGCGCTGGTGATCACGATTTCGACCAGCGGATCGAATAGGGCGAATACGGCGTCGTCGGGGAGTATCGGGTCGCATTCGTCGGCGTCCGCCTCCGCGTCCGTGTCGGCGTCTGCCGGTGCCACGAGCGGCTCGGGGAGTTCTGCGTCGGCCTCGGCGTCGTCCGGGTCGGGCTCCACAGCCGGTACGTCCGTGTCGACTGCGGCTACGGCGCCGGCGGGGTCGGAGACGTTCCCGTCCACGTTGACGACTGTTCCGGCTTCGCCCGGTCAGGCGGTGCAGCAGGTGCAGACCATCGTGAACCAGGCGAAGGGCGAGCTCACCTCCACCGAGCAGGGGCAGCTCACTCAGATCATCAGCACGCTGCAGCAGGAGATCAGCGGCGGGCAGTCGCTCTCGACGGGCATGAGCCAGTTCTGGGCGCTGCTGCACTCGAATGAACTGCCGTCGTCGCTGAACACGTACCTCATCCAGTACGCGGAGTATCTGTCGGCGAGTCAGGGGAGCTAGGGGAGCTAGGGGAGCTAGGAGAGCGGCGCGCCGGCTGCGCAGGGGACGGGGGCCCAGCGCAGGTAGTACGTCGTCCAGTTGGTGGCGATCGCCTCGACGCCGTCGGTGCGCAGGCGCTGCCATTCGGTGCGGTCGGCCGGGGTCCACGTCCAGACCTGCAGGCCGGCCGCGCGCCACGTCGTGACCTCGGGCGCGGTGACGCCGCGGAAGTCCACGTAGATGATGTGCGCGCCCGTCGCGAGGATCTGGCGGGCCGTCGGGATGTTCTTCATACCAATGGTCTCGACGAGGTAGGCGAGCGGCACGTTCGGCGCAATAGCGTGGAATGCGCGCAGGTCCTCCGTCGTCCAGCCCGCGACGATCACTCGATCGGCGTAGTTGGAGTGTTGGATGACCTCGGCGAAGGTGGCGAAGTCGCGGATCGCGGAGGCCACGGGCAGGCGGGCCGCGAACGGGTCGGCCTCCATCTGCAGCACGATCGGCTTGCCGGTGGTGGCGATCTCGGCGAGGGCTTCGGCGAGCGTATCGGGGTGGACGGCGGGGTCGATTCGGCCCGCAGTCGTGTCGGTCGCGTAGGTGCGTGCGTCGAGGGATACGTACTGTTGGGCCGTCAGGTCCGTGATCGGCGTGTTCGGGCCGGTCTCCGACGTGGTGCGGTTCACGGTCGCGTCGTGCAGGGCGACCGGGACGCCGTCGCGCGTCCAGCGCACGTCCATATTGAGGTACGTCGCGCCGGCGGCCGACGCGGCGAGTTCGGCCTGCCAGGTGTTCTCCGGCAGGTGGCTGCCGTCGCCGGTCTCGCCGCGGTGCGCGATCACGGCGGGGGCGTCGCAGTGTCCGGGGTACGGGGCGGCGGCCTGGGTCTCCACGTAGCGCACGCCAGGCGACACCGGCGCGGGGCGGCTCGCGGTGGCGGCGGTCGGAGTGGGCGATCCGCCGCACGCGGTGGCGCCGGCCAGTGCCGCGGCGAGGCTGAAAAGGCCGCCGACGAGTCGCGTGACGTTCCGTACGTTCCGTGCCCCGCGCACCGCACCGGCCCCCGTTTCCGTGATGGTTCTCGCCGCCCGCACCGGATCAGCAGCACGTTAGCGACCGGACATTCTCAACCTGTGCGGCTTTTGCGCCCGTCATGGGACGGTTCCGTCACAATTCTGTACGCGAGTTTGTCAGCGCGCTGAGCTGAGTTCGGCTCAGCGGGTGAGATCATGCGGAGCATGAGCCGATTCGGTGCGGCGCTCGCCGCGGACCCCGACGCCGCCCGGGCCGCCCGGCGCGCGGCGCACGGGGCGCTCGGCCGGGTCGCGGGTGCGCCCGACCTGGTGGTGGTCACCGCGGCGCTGGCCGATCCGGACGCGGCGGACGAGGTCGCGGCCGCCGTGGCCGAGCAGGTGGCGGCCACCGGCAACGACCGCTGTGCCGTCGTGGGCACGATGGCCGAGGCCGTGATGGGCGAGACCAGCCTCGGCCAGGCGGCCGGGTCCGCGCTGCGGGCGCTGTCCGAGGGCGAGATGACCTGGGACCCGGACGCCGCCGGCGTTCCCGGGCAGCCGTCCGGCGGGGTCCCCGGGCAGACCTCGGTCGCCGTGTGGGCCGCGCGGCTGCCGGGGACCCGCGTGCGGCCCTTCCGGCTGCATTCGCACCGCGTCACTCAGCCGTTCGAGGGAACGTCCGTGCTGGGCGAGCATCCTCCGAACGGCGGTATGGCGATCGGCGGACTGCCCGAGCCGTGGCCGGACGAGCGGGTCGCGCTGCTGTTCGCCGACCCCTACAGCTTCCCGGTGGACGGCTTCCTGGCCCGCTGCAACAAGCTGCTGCCCGACCTCCCGTTCGTCGGCGGCCTCGCGCCCGGGCCCGCGGGCTACGGCTCGGCGCGGCTGCTGCTCGGCTCGGAGGCGTACGCGACCGGCGCGGTCGGCGTGCTGCTCGGCGGCGAGCTGAACGCGGCGATCGCGGTGAGCCAGGGCTGCCGTGCGATCGGTCCGGCGATGACGGTCACGGCTGCGGAGGGGGACGTGCTGCTCGGTCTCGCCGGGCGCCCGGCCTACCAGCGGCTGCGCGAGATCCTCGACGAGCTGCCGGAGGAGCAGCGGGAGCAGGCCTCGACGACCGGCCTGCACCTCGGCATCGCGCTCGACGAGTACGCCGAGTACCACGACAGCGGCGACTTCCTGATCCGCGGCGTCGTCGGGGTGCTGCCGGACCGGGACGCGATCCAGGTGGGGGACCACGTCGAGGTCGGGCAGACCGTGCGCTTCCAGGTGCGCGACGCGGCGAGCGCGGCCGACCAGCTGCGGGCGGTGCTGCGCCGGGCGCGCCGCCGTCCGGGCTACGAGTCGATCGGCGGCGCGCTGCTCGTCTCCTGCCACGGCCGGGCCGCCGGGCTCTTCCCGCCGCCCTTCGGCGCGTCGCACGACCTGCACACCGTCTGCACCGAGCTCGGCACCGGCGCCGTCGCCGGCTTCTTCGGCACCGGCGAGATCGGGCCGGTCGCCGGCCGCAACCACCTGCACGGGTACACCGCCTCCGTGCTCGCCTTCGCCGAGAATGAGTAGGCTGCCTGACATGCAGCAGCGGGTGGTCCTGGCGATCGACATCGGTGGTACGAAGCTGGCCGTGGGGGTCGTGGACGAGGAGGGCCGCGTCCTCGAGTACCGGCGCGCGCCCAATCCGAATCCGCCGAGCGGCGAGGGCGAGTCGGTCTACCGCGCGCTGCTCGCCCTGGTCGAGGAGCTGGACGCGGACCGCTCGGACTTCGTCGGCGTCGGGGTCGGCTGCGGCGGTCCGATGAGCTGGCCGGCCGGCGAGGTCTCCCCGCTGAACATCCCGAGCTGGCGCGGCTTCCCGCTGCGGGCCCGGCTGGCCGAGGAGTTCGGGCTGCCGGTGCGGCTGCACAACGACGCGATCTGCGTGGCCGTGGCGGAGCACTGGCGCGGCGCCGGTATGGGCGTGGACAACGTGCTCGGCATGGTCGTGTCCACCGGCGTCGGCGGCGGGCTGATCCTCGGCGGACGGCTGATCGACGGCGCCTCGGGCAACGCCGGGCACGTCGGCCACGCGATCGTGCACGAGTTCGAGCCGCAGTGCCGCTGCGGCGCGATCGGCTGCCTGGAGGCCATCGCCTCGGGGCCGAACCTGTCCGCGTGGGCGACCGGCCAGGGCTGGCGCGCGGGCCATCCGGACGAGCAGCGCACCGGCCAGGACCTCGTCGAGGACGCGCGGCGCGGGGATCCGGTCGCGCTGGCCGCGATGCGCCGGGCCGGGCGGGCGCTGGGCATCGGCATCGCCACCGCGACCACGCTGTGCGACCTGCAGGTGGTGGCGATCGGCGGCGGGCTGTCCCAGGCCGGGCCGCTGCTGTTCGATCCCCTGGAAGCGAGTCTGCGGGAGCGGATCGGCCTGGAGTACGCGTGCGGGGTGCGGGTCGTGCCCGCCGGGCTCGGGCAGGAGTCGGGGCTCGTCGGCGCCGCGGCGTTGGTGCTGCGTCCGGAGAACTACTGGTCCGCGGACAAGTAAGGCGGGCGAAGCGAAGGGGCCCCGGCGCGATGCCGGGGCCGCTTCTACGTGAACAGCCGTCAGTGCACGGCGGGGGACGGGGCCAGGTCCGCGGCCTCCGCGGTCCCGGCGTCCGCGGCCGGCTTGCTCGGCGCGCCCGCCTTGCGCAGCTCGACCTGCTTGAGGAAGAAGCTGAGCACCCAGGCGATCACCATGATCCCGGCGGCGGTCATGAAGACCACCGACATGGCGCTGGTGAAGTCGCGCACCACGATGTCGAACAGGCCGTGGAAGCCGTGCTGCTCGGCCTGCGCGCTCGCCTGCTGCAGCGCGGAACGGCTCAGGCTGGTGCCGCCGCCGCTGCTCGTCATCTGGCCGGAGATCGAGCTCGGCAGGTCGTGCCGCAGGTAGTCGGCGAGCCGGTTGCTCAGGATCGCGCCGAAGATCGCGGTGCCGAAGGACTGGCCCATGTTCCGGAAGAACAGGTTGCTGGACGTGCCGGTGCCGATGTCCTTGAACGGCAGCGCGTTCTGCACGGCGAGGGTGAGCACCGGCATCGTCATGCCCAGGCCGAGGCCGAGGATGAACATGAACAGGCCGCGCTCGACCGCCGAGGTGTTCACCCCGAGCCGGGAGAGCAGGAACATGCCGACCACGGCGATCGCCAGGCCGACGATCGGGAACGGCTTGTACTTGCCGAGCTTCGAGATCGCGATACCGGTGATCATGGCCGCCGGGCCCACGCCGATCATCATCGGCAGGATCGCCAGGCCGGCGCCGGTCGGCGAGTAGCCCGCCACGAACTGCAGGTAGACGCTCAGGTAGATGAGCGAGCCCATCATCGTGATGCCGACGACCAGCGCCATCGCGTTGGACACCGAGAAGACCTGGTTGCGGAACAGGTGCATCGGGATGATCGGCTCGCTGGCGACCTTGGCCTCCCAGAAGACGAAGCCGACGGCCAGCGCGACGCCCACCACGAACAGCGAGATGACCTGCCAGGATCCCCACGGCTCCTGGCCGTTCGCGCCGAGCTGCGTGGCCAGCAGCGTCGCGCAGGCGGCGAGCGTGATCAGGACGGCGCCCGCGTAGTCGATCTTGTGCTTGACGTGCGTCTCGGAGACGTGCAGCACGGCCGAGATCACGACCAGCGCGACGGCGCCGATCGGCAGGTTCACGTAGAAGATCCAGCGCCAGCCGCTCACGCCGAAGATGTGCGAGTGGTCGGTGAAGAAGCCGCCGATCAGCGGGCCGATGACCATCGCGAACATGAAGGTCGCGGTGAAGTAGCCCTGGTACTTGCCCCGCTCGGCCGGGCTGACGACCTGTCCGATGATGGTGAACACCAGCGCCATCAGGCCGCCGCCGCCGAGGCCCTGCACGGCGCGGAAGGCGATCAGCTCGGGCATGTTCTGCGACATGCCGCTCAGCACCGAGCCGGCCAGGAAGATGACGATCGCGAAGATGAAGATCTTCTTGGGCCCGTAGAGGTCCGCGAGCTTCCCGTAGATCGGCGCGACGGCCGTCGAGGAGAGCATGTACGCGGTCACGACCCAGGGCATCTCGGCCGAGCCGTTCGCCCGGTCGAGGTCGTTGACGATCGTCAGCAGCGCCGTCGAGACGATGGTCTGGTCCAGGGCGGCCAGCAGCAGCGCCAGCATCAGGCCGCTGAAGATGACCATGATCTGGCGGTGTGAGAGCACCTTCTGCTCTTTGTCGGCGTGATGCACCGTCGGGGATATTGCTTCGTCCGAGCGCGACGGCCGCTCGGGCTGGGGCGGGGATATTGCTTCTGACATGGTGGTTCATGCCCCCTTCGGTAGAGTCTCGGCGAGCGCGGCCTGATGGGTCGCGCGTACGGCGTCGGGATCCGGCATCTGGATCGGCGTCGTGACGCCCAGGTCGCCGGCGAGTCGTTCGGCCAGGATCGACAGCGTCCTGGCGTCGGCGGCGCTCCAGTGGCCGACGGCCTCCTGCAGCCGCGCGATCCGGTGCCGCCACAGCTGGTCGACGTGCTCGACGCCGGCGTCGGTCAGCGCGAGCCGGTGCGCCCGCCGGTCCGCCGGGTCGGCCACCTTGACGAGCCGGCCCGCGTCCTCCTGGAAGCGGCAGTGCCGGCTGACCGTGGACAGGTCGAGGCCGGTGTGCTGGGCGATCTCCGAGGGTCGGCTCGGCCCGCGCCGGTAGAGCACGCCGAGGACCATCGAGGCGCCGTGGTCGATCCCCTCGGGCTCGGTGTAGAAGCGCTTGAGGCCGTGCATGGTGGCGCCGACCGCGCAGATCAGGGTCACCAGATCCTCATCGGACAGCTTCTCGCTCATGCCCGCGCGCCTCCCCTCTCGTTACTTGTACTCTGCAAGCATAGAAGCCGTTACTTGTGCTCTGCAACCAAATTTCGGGTAACGGGCGGCATCGTTATTTCCCTGTTACGGATCGATCCGGGCCTTCCAGAAGGTCCCAACAGGTGGACGCGTGGCCGTAGCCTTGAGCCGTGCCCAATCCCGTCACCCTCGCGCGGATCCGAGCGGCGCAGGACCTGCTCGCCGAGATCACCCGCGCCACGCCGCTGGCCTGGTCGAGGCCGCTGTCCGACCAGCTCGGCGGCCCCGTCTGGTTCAAGTGCGAGAACCTGCAGCGCGCCGGCTCCTTCAAGGTGCGCGGCGCCTACGTCCGGATCCACAACCTCCCCGAGCACGAGCGGGCCCGCGGCGTGGTCGCGGCCAGCGCGGGCAACCACGCGCAGGGCGTCGCGCTCGCGGCCACCCTGCACGGGATCCCGTCCACCGTCTTCATGCCCGAGGGCGCGCCGCTGCCCAAGGTCGCGGCCACCGAGTCGTACGGCGCGCAGGTGCGGTTCGCCGGGACCACCGTGGACGAGGCCCTGGTCGCCGCCTGCGAATACGCCGAGCAGACCGGCGCCGCGTTCATCCACCCCTTCGACCACCCCGATGTGATCGCGGGTCAGGGCACCGTCGCGCTGGAGATCCTGGAGCAGTGCCCCGACGTGAAGACCGTGCTGGTCGGACTCGGCGGCGGCGGACTGCTCTCCGGGATGGCCACCGCGTTCAAGGCCCTGCGACCGGAGACCCGGGTGATCGGCGTGCAGGCCGCGGCCGCCACGTCCTGGGAGCCCTCGCTCAAGGCCGGCGAGCCCGTCTCGATCAGCGGCATGTCCACGATGGCGGACGGAATCGCCGTGGGCCGGCCCGGCGAGCTGACGTTCGACGTCGTGCGGGAGTGCGGCGTGGAGGTGCGCACCGTCTCCGAGGAGGCCATCTCCCGCGCGCTGCTGCTCCTGCTGGAGCGCAACAAGCTCGTCGTCGAGCCCGCCGGGGCGGTCGGCGTGGCCGCGCTGCTGGAGTCGATCGAGAAGTTCGAGCCGCCGGTCGTGGCCGTACTCTCCGGCGGCAACGTGGACCCGTTGCTGCTGCTCCGGCTGATCCGGCACGGCCTGTCCGCCGCCGGGCGCTTCCTCTCGCTGCGGCTGCGGGTGTCCGATCGGCCAGGATCTTTGGCCCAGTTGCTGGCCGAGATCGCCGCGTGCGACGCGAACGTGGTGGACGTGGAGCACGGCCGGATGGCGCCGAACCTGGCCATAGGAGAAGTCGAGGTCGGACTGACTGTCGAGACCCGCGGCGCCTCGCACGCCGCGACCGTCCTCAAGCGGCTGCACGACGCGCGCTACCGCATTGAATCGTCCCAGTAGCCCGCCTGTCGTCACGGGATGTCCCATAGTTTGGGCTAACCGGACCCTAGCTTGGATCTGAACAGTGCCAGGCGTGATACTGGACCGACGTGAACATGACAGGACCGGGGCCGAGCGGCGGACCCGGCCCGAGCCAGGAGGATCCGGACGTGACCTACGTCATCGCGCTGCCGTGCGTGGATGTGAAGGACAAGGCCTGCATCGAGGAGTGCCCGGTCGACTGCATCTACGAGGGAGAGCGCTCGCTCTACATCCACCCGGACGAGTGCGTGGACTGCGGTGCCTGCGAGCCGGTCTGCCCGGTCGAGGCGATCTTCTACGAGGACGACACCCCGGAGCAGTGGAAGGACTTCTACAAGGCCAACGTGGAGTTCTTCGAGGACCTCGGCTCGCCCGGCGGCGCCTCCAAGCTGGGCCAGATCGCCAAGGACCACCCGATCGTGGCCGCGCTGCCGCCGCAGGGCGGGGAGCACTGAGCCCGGTGCCGGGCACCCTCGCCGACCGGCTGCCGCCGTTCCCCTGGGACCGGTTGGCGCCGTACGCGCAGAAGGCGGACGCACACCCCGGCGGCCGGGTGGACCTGTCCGTGGGAACGCCGGTGGACCCGGTGCCCGCGGCGGTGCGCACGGCGTTGATCGAGGCCGCGGACTGGCCGGGCTATCCGGTCACCCGCGGCACCGACGCGCTACGGGAGGGCGCGCTGGGCTGGATGCGGCGGGTGCTGGGCGTCGGGCTCGAGGGCACGGCGCAACCGGGCGTGCTCCCGGTGATCGGCTCCAAGGAGCTGGTGGCGGGCATGCCCACGCTGCTGGCGCTGGGCCCCGGGGACCGCGTCGCGTACCCGGTCCCGGCCTATCCGACCTATGAGATCGGCGCGCTGCTGACCGGCTCCGAGCCGGTGCCGACCCCGTTCGGGCGGCTTCCGGAGGGCGCGCCGCCCAAGCTGGTCTGGCTCAACAGCCCGGCCAATCCGCACGGCCAGGTGCTCACGGTCGGCGAAATGCGCGCGGCGGTGGCCTGGGCGCGCGAGCACGGCGCGGTCGTGGTCTCGGACGAGTGCTACATCACGCTCGGCTGGGACGAGGCGGCCAAACCGGTCTCGATCCTGCACCCGGACGTCTGCGACGGGGACTTCACCGGCCTGCTGGCCCTGCACTCGCTGTCCAAGCGGTCGAACCTGGCCGGCTACCGGGCGGCGTTCCTGGCCGGCGATCCGCAGCTGCTCAAGGATCTGCTGCTGGTCCGGATGCACGGCGGGATGATCATGCCGGGCCCGGTGCAGGCGGCGATGGCCGCGGCGCTGAACGACGACGAGCACGCGGCGGAGCAGAAGGAGCGCTACCGGGCCCGCCGGGTGGCGCTGCGCGGCGCGCTGGAGCGGGCCGGTTTCCGGATCGACCACTCGCAGGCCGGGCTGTACCTGTGGGCCACCCGGGACGAGCCGTGCTGGGACACGATCGGCTCGCTGGCCGAGCTCGGCATCCTGGCCGCGCCCGGCGAGATCTACGGTCCGGCGGGCGGGCGGCACGTGCGGCTCGCGCTCACGGCCACCGACGAGCGGATCGCCGCCGCCGTCGAACGGCTGGGCTGACCACTCGTCACCTGTAGTCCGTGACGACGAGGGCCCCGCGACTTCCGATCGGAAGGCGCGGGGCCCGCGTCGTCAGGTGGCCCGGTGCCGGATCCGCCACCGGGCCTGGTCCTCGAGCCCTCGCCGCGGCCGACCCACGTGGCCACGCCGAGGTACCCGGGTCCGGGCGTGCGGTCAGGCCTTGTGCTTGGCCACGTAGGACGCGGCCTGCGCGGCGGCCGGGGCGGCCTGCTGCATCGGCGCGGCGGCGGCGTTCTGGCCGCCGACCAGCGGCAGGTTCTGGGTGACGCCGCCGACGACCGGCAGGTTGTTGACCGGCAGGGCGGAGAGCGGGCCACCGCTGTTGCCGCCGGTGACCGAGCCCAGCACGCCGCCCGCGACCGGGAGGCTGCCGAGGGCGCCGGTGCTGCTGCCCGCGGCGTCGCCGAGGACCGGCAGGTTCGCGCCCACCGGCAGGCCCTGGGTCAGGCTGCCGACGGCGGGCAGGTCGCCGACGACCGGCAGGCTGGCGGCCTGCGCGCTGGTGGCCGCCACGACCGGGACCGCGATGGCTGCGGTCGCGGCGGCGGCAGAGGCGATACGGCGTCCGGCGTGCTTCATGGTGTTTCCTCTTCTTCGGTGAACTGGGGAACGACGGGGTCATGCATTTCTCGTTCGTTCATGGGGAATTACGAGCGGCAGCAGCCTGAGGTTGCGGCCGAACGTGGTAACGATTCGGTAAATAGAAGAGTTTTGGAATTCAGACGTCCAGCCATCATCTGGTACGCGGATACGAAAAAGGCCCGCCCCCGGACGGGGACGGGCCGCTGCGAGGGCGCGGAGCTACAGGCCGCTGACCGCCCCGACCGTGCCGAGCACCGGGCTGTTGTTGCCGACCATCTCGCTGACCGGGACCGCCGCCGTGAGCCCGCCGACGGAGCCGAAGACCGGCAGCTTGGACTGGCTCAGCGAGGTGGTGACGTCCCCGACGGTCGGCACGCCCTGCTTCTGCAGCTGGTCGACGAGCGGCCTCGCCTGGCCGACCACGCCGTTCGTCAGCTCCATGCTCTTGCCGCCGAAGCCGTTGGTGAGGGTGCCCACGGTGCCGTCCTGCAGCAGCGTCGGCGCCAGCTGCATCGGCTGCCCGGCCATCGCCGGGGCGACCTCGTGCACCAGGCCGCCGACCGGGACCACGGAGGTCAGCTTGCCGGTCAGCGCGGTGGTCTTGGACGCCAGGTCGGCGGTCTCCGCGGTGGCCTGACCGGTCGTCACCGCCTCCCGGGTCTGCGCCTGCGGGGTGTTCGCGCCGACCAGGCCGTTCTGCAGGTCGCCGGTGTCCACCGCCGAGGTGAGCGCGCGGGCCAGCGTCCCGGCGAGCGGCAGCGCGCTCTCCACCGGACCGGCCATCGTGGTGACCTGCAGCGGCACGGTGGTGCCCAGCGGCAGCGCGGACAGCGGCGTCGCGGCGGCGGGGGCGGTGGCCGCGAACGCGCTTCCGGCCGCCACGATCGGCAGCGCCCCGGCACCGAGGACCGCGGCGGTCGCGGCGACCTTCCTACCGGCGCCCTGGTGCGGCTTGCGGTGTTTCCCAGTCATGGTTACGGCTCCTGTACGCCTGAACACAGAACGAGTTGACACCGTTTTATCGGACCGAGGGCGCCTCAGGTTGCGGTTAGAGAAGGTAAAGAAATGATAACTTCGGCCAACCTGGGGAATTCGACTTCACATATGTTATATGTCAGATCTGATCTGATGACCGGTCAGGAGCCCTGCGTCATGGTGAGCACGACGCGGCCCGTCGGCGCGTCCGTCGCCGAGGCGGTCTGCCAGCTGTCCGAGTTGTTCGACGCCGACCAGGTCTTGCCGTCGTAGCCGACCTGCGTGATGCCGAGCACCTCCGCCTTGGACACGGCCCAGTTCGCGTACGCCCAGCCGCGTTCGGTCGCCTCCGTGCCGCTCAGCGAACTCGGCACCGACAGCGCGAACGTCCGCTTCGAGGCCGAGACGTCCTCGACCGACGCCGTGCCCCACTGCTTCTGCGCGTCGGCGACCACGGCCTGGCCCTCGGTGGTCAGGCCCGCGGAGTCGGTGGCCTGCGGCGAGAAGGTCGGTCCGTCCAGCGTGCAGGTCAGCCCGCCGCCCGCGGTGCCGGTGAACACCGTCATCAGGACCTTGGCCTCGGCCTCGTGCGTGGCGTACGCGTCCGGGTAGGCGGAGTGCTGCACGTCCTGCGCGGCCTGGGTCAGCGGCAGGTTCTCCCAGTCCGAGACCTTCAGCAGCGCGTTGTAGAAGGCGGTGGACGAGTACGTGGTGTCCATGATCTGCGCGGCCGTGCCCCAGCCCTCGGACGGCCGCTGCTGGAACAGGCCCAGCGAGTCCCGGTCGCCGCCGCTGACGTTGTAGAACTTCGACTCCTGACGCGCCGTCGCCTCGGCGATCTCGATCCCGTACGACGGCACGCCGAGCTTCACCCCGACCGCCGCGATCGTCGACGCGTTCTGCATCTGCTCGAGGTCGTACGTGTAGCTCTGGTTGCTGGCGGTGGCCACGCACTGCGCCGTGTTGAACAGCGAGATCCCGCCCAGCTTGTGCAGCAGCCAGATGCCGAGCCCGGCGAGCACCCCCGCGACCACCAGCACCACCACGAGCCCGGTCAGACAGCCGCGCTTCCTGCCACCCGGGGAACCGTCGGCCGTCATGGTGCTGGAACGGGACACGCGGGTGCATCCTCTCGTCACGATCTCGTCGCCCACACCGTATTCGATTTCGCGTGCCGAACAGTTCCTGGGCCCGTCACAGCTCCGCATTAAGATGCCGCCATGACCGTTCCACACACGCCCTCCGCCCTCACCTCCCCGATCCCCGCCGTCATCGACGAGTTGTGGGACCGCCGCGCCGAGTTGTCCCCGGCCGACACCGAGGCCCGCAAGCTCGTCGTCGAGGCGGTGGACCTGCTCGACACCGGCGCCGCGCGGGTCGCGATCGTGGACCCGGCCACCGACGAGGTCGTCGTCGACGAGCGGGCCAAGCGCGCCATCCTGCTCACCTTCAAGCTGCTCGAGATGGTCGAGAACAAGTTCGGCGACTTCTATGTGCACGACAAGGTGCCGCTGAAGACCACGTTCGACGGCGTGCGCGTGGTGCCCGGCGCTATCGCGCGCTGGGGCAGCTACTGCGCCCCCGGCACGATCCTGATGCCCTCGTTCATCAACATCGGCGGCTACGTCGACTCGGGCACGATGATCGACACCTGGGCGACCGTCGGATCCTGCGCGCAGGTCGGCAAGAACGTGCACGTGGCCGGCGGCGTGGGCATCGGCGGCGTGCTCGAGCCGCCGAACGCCAAGCCGGTGGTCATCGGGGACGACGCGATGCTCTTCTCGCGCTGCATCGTGGTCGAGGGCGCCCGGGTCGGCAAGGGCGCGGTCGTCGCCTCCGGCACCATCCTCACCGCCTCGATGCCGGTCATCGACGTGGAGACCGGCGAGGAGATCAGCCGCGGGCACATCCCGGACTACGCGGTGGCCGTCGGCGGCACCCGGATGAAGAAGTTCGCGGGCGGCGAGTTCGGCCAGCCCGCCGTGCTCGTGCTCAAGCGGCTGACCGAGGGCGAGCGGCACGACAAGGCGCAGCTCAACGACATCCTGCGGGACAGCGGCGTGGCGACGGGCTGAGGCGGACCCTGATGCCCAGTCAGCTCGATCTCTCCCTCGACGCCGCCGCGCTGACCGCCGCGCTGGTCGACATCCCCTCGGTCAGCACCGACGAGCGGGACCTCGCCGACGCGGTCGAGCACGCGCTGCGCGACCTGCCGCGGCTGCGCGTGGACCGGCTCGGCAACAACGTCGTCGCGCGCACGCAGTTCGGCCTGCCTGAGCGGGTCGTGCTGGCGGGGCACCTCGACACCGTGCCGATCGCCGACAACGTGCCCTCGCGGCTGGACGGCGACCTGCTCTACGGCTGCGGCACGACCGACATGAAGAGCGGCGTCGCGGTCCAGCTCAAGATCGCGTACGAGGTGGGCCTCGCCGACGGTCCGGCGCCGAACCGCGATCTGACGTTCGTGTTCTACGACTGCGAGGAGATCGAGGCCGCGCGCAACGGCCTCGGCCACCTCGTGCGCGAGCACCCGGACTGGCTCGCGGCCGACTTCGCGGTGCTGCTCGAGCCCACCGACGGGCAGATCGAGGGCGGCTGCAAGGGCACGATGCGCGCGACGGTGCGCACCCGCGGCGTGCGCGCGCACAGCGGCCGGGACTGGCTGGGCGTCAACGCGATCCACGGCGCCGCGCCGGTGCTCACCCGTCTGGCCGAGTACAAGGCCCGCGAGGTGGACGTCGAGGGCCTGGTCTACCGGGAGTGCCTGAACGCCGTGGGCATCGCCGGCGGCGTGGCCGGCAACGTCATCCCGGACGAGTGCGTGGTCACCGTCAACTACCGCTTCGCCCCGGATCTGACGGAGGAACAGGCCGCGGAGCACGTGCGCGCCGTGTTCGCCGACTTCGAGGTCGAGGTCACCGACAGCGCCCCGGCCGCCGCCCCCGGCCTCTCGCTGCCCTCCGCCGCCGAGTTCGCCCGCGTGGTCGGCGGTACGCCGGCGGCCAAGCAGGGCTGGACCGACGTGGCCCGATTCGCCGGTTTGGGTGTACCGGCGGTCAATTACGGGCCCGGAGACTCCCGGCTCGCCCATACTCGTGGGGAGTACGTGGAGGTGGCCCGGATCGCCCAGGCGGTCGAGCGGATGCGCGCCTGGCTCGGCCTCGACGAACGGTCTCGCTGAGATCACGGGTTTGTGGCAGTCTGAAGATAATCTGAAGCCCGCCGAAACCTTGCCAGGGGCCCGATCGTCGCAGTGATTGACAAGAGGGTCGTCGAGTAAGAACGGGTGCTAGGGCCATGGGGCTGACCAGTGGGGGCTTCTTCGCCCTGGTGATCGTGGGCGTGGTGCTGTTTCCCGCGCTCACGCTGCTGTTGTGGAATCGGCTGCCCGGGCCGAAGCCGGTGAAGTTCGGCTCCCGGCTCGGGCTGATCCTGCTCTCGCAGGGCATGGCCGTGCTGCTGGCGGCGCTGTGGATCAACAACTCCTTCCAGCTGTACTACTCCTGGTCGGACCTGATGGGCGACAACGGCGCGACGGGCGCGATCACCGCCGCCACGCCGCAGGTGATCAAGACGACCGTCTCGGCGAAGGGCGGCCAGAGCGACGCGCTGCCGAACTTCCGGCTGTTCACCGAGGCGCACGGGATGGCGTACGGCACCGAGTACCAGGTCACCGTCACCGGTCCGGAGTCCCGGATCACCGGCAGCGTGGACGTGTGGCTCCCGGCGCAGTACACGCAGCCCGCGTACAAGAACACGAAGTTCCCGGTGATCGAGCTGTTCCCGGGCACCCCGGGCACCCCGCAGACCTGGCTGACGGCCATGCAGGCGCCCTGGGTCGTCAGCCGGCAGGTCGACTCCGGCGCCCAGCACCCCTTCGTGCTGGTCGCCGCGGCCATCAACGTGGACGGGCACCACGACCCGGACTGCTCGAACATCAGCCACGGCCCGCAGGTCGCCACCTGGCTCACCCAGGACGTGCGCAACCTGGTGGAGACCTCGTTCCGGGTCTCCTCCTCGCGGGACGCCTGGGGCCTGATGGGCTACTCCGAGGGCGGCCTGTGCGCCTCCAAGCTGGCCCTGCAGTACCCGAACGAGTACGCGGCGGCCGTGTCGATAAGCGGTGACGACCACCCCGACGGCGACCTGCTGGCGCCCGGCACCACCGCGTACGAGGCCAACTCCCCGCTCTGGCTGCTCAAGCACCGCAAGCCGGAGAACGTGGCGCTGCTGCTGACCGGCACCGAGCAGGACAGCGACGTGGCCTCCGAGGCGGCGGCGATGTCCCGGGCCGCGAAGTCCCCGACCGTCGTCGACACGCTGATCTCGCCGCGCGGCGGGCACAACATCGGCGTGTGGAAGTCGGTGGAGCCGCAGTCGTTCATCTGGCTCTCCGAGCACCTGACCGCGTCGAACAGCACCACGTACAGCGCGTTGCCGGAAATGTTCAACGGCGTCATGGGCTAGCAACGGTTCGTGCCGGTCAAGCGGCTACCGTGGCTGTGTGACTGAAAGAGATACGGAGCGCACGGGCGCTCAGGAGAACAACCGGCCGAGCGGCAACGGGGTCGGGAACGGCAACGGCGAGCACCGCCGGCACATCAAGGAGCGCTTCCGCGGACCGGTGCTGCTGCGCCGCAAGCAGATCCCCACGTCCGACGGCACCACCACCGACCAGCGGCTGCTGGAGTCGGAGGGCGACACCGACTGGCTGCACGAGGACCCGTGGCGGGTGCTGCGGATCACCTCCGAGTTCGTCGCGGGCTTCGAGACGCTCGCCGAGATCGGCCCGGCCGTGGCCGTGTTCGGCTCGGCCCGCACCAAGGTCGACACGCCCGAGTACCTGCTCGGCGTCGAGGTCGGCAGGCGCCTGACCAAGGCGGGCTACGCGGTGATCACCGGCGGCGGCCCCGGCGCGATGGAGGCCGGCAACCGCGGCGCGGTCGAGGCGGACGGGCTGTCGGTGGGCCTCGGCATCGAACTGCCCTTCGAGCAGGGCCTGAACGACTACGTGGACCTCGGCCTGAACTTCCGCTACTTCTTCGTCCGCAAGACGATGTTCGTGAAGTACGCGCGCGGGTTCGTCGTGCTCCCGGGCGGCTTCGGCACGCTCGACGAGCTCTTCGAGGCGCTCACCCTCGTGCAGACGCAGAAGGTGACGTCCTTCCCGATCGTGCTGCTCGGCACGGCGTACTGGTCCGGCCTGGTCGACTGGCTGCGGCACTCGGTCGTCGAGGGCGGCAAGGCGTCGATCACGGACCTGGACCTGCTGCACGTGACCGACTCGCCGGAGGAGGCCGTCGAGCTGATCCGCTCGGCGCGTCCGGTCAGGCGCTGAGCGAGGCCTCGGCCGCCGCGATCATGCCGCCGCAGATCTCCTTGAGGTCGCCGTCCCCGGTCGGGTAGGGCGGCATCGTGTAGATCAGATCGCGGAACGGACGCAGCCAGACGCCGTTGCGCACGGCTGCGTCCGTGGCCGCCGCCATGTCCACCTCGCGGTCGAGCTGGATGACGCCGATCGCCCCGAGCACGCGTACGTCGCGCACTCCCGGCAGCCCGCGTACGTCGGCCAGCCCGGCACGCAGGCCGTGCTCGATCCGGGCCACGTCCTGCTGCCAGCTCGCGCCGCCGCGCAGCCGAGGGTTCGTCAGCACGTCGAGGGACGCGTTGGCGACGGCCGCCGCGAGCGGATTGCCCATGAACGTCGGGCCGTGCGCGAGCACCGGGACCTCGCCGTTGCTGATGCCCTCGGCCACCCGCGTCGTGCACAGCGCGGCCGCCATCGTCAGATAACCGCCGGTCAGCGCCTTGCCGACGCACATCACGTCCGGGCTGACCCCGGCGTGCTCGGCGGCGAACAGCGTGCCGGTGCGGCCGAAGCCGGTGGCGATCTCGTCGAACACCAGCAACACGTCGTACCGGTCGCACAATTCGCGCAGCGTGCGCAGGTAGTCGGGGGAGTGGAAGCGCATGCCGCCCGCCCCCTGCACGACCGGCTCGACGATCACCGCCGCGAGTTCGCGGGCGTGACGCTCCATCAGATCGCCGAGGTGCGCGACGTACGCCGCGTCCACCTCCGCGTCGAACCCGCCCGGCGGCTCCTGCGCGAACACCTGCTCCGGCAGCACGCCCCTCCACAGGCTGTGCATGCCGCCCTCGGGATCGCACACGGACATCGGGTGGAACGTGTCGCCGTGATAGCCGCCACGCCACGTCAGCATCCTGCGCTTGTTCGGACGGCCGACCGAGCGCTGGTACTGCAGGCACATCTTCATCGCGACCTCGACGGACACCGATCCGGAGTCGGCCAGGAAGACGTGCCGCAAGGGCTCCGGAGTGAGCTCGACGAGGCGCTGCGCGAGCCGGATCGCGGGCTCGTGCGTGAGCCCGCCGAACATCACGTGCGCCATCCGGTCCAGCTGCGCGTGCGCCGCCTCGTCCAGCACCGGGTGCCGGTAGCCGTGGATCGCGGCCCACCAGGAGGACATCCCGTCGATCAGCCGGGTCCGCTCGCCGCCCGGCAGCCGCACGTCGAGACGCACGCCCTCCGCCCCCGTCACCAGCAGCGGCGCGACCCGGCCCGGCATCGGCCCGTACGGGTGCCACACGTGCGCCCGGTCCAGGTCGAGCAGGGCCCCGGTACTCAGCCGAATCTCAGATCGCTCCACCGGCACACGGTATCCCGGGCACGGTAAAGTGCCTCGCGCGGGAGCACTCGCTCACAGGAGAGGCGTCGGTTTCTATGTTCTGGTTCCAGCTCTGCGTGGTCGTGGCGCTGCTGATCGCGGTGGGCTGGGTCGCCGTCGGCGGCGGAGGCCACATGTCCCCGCCGAACCCGGACCGCCCCGACCCCGCCGTCCCGGACACCGGCCTGCTGGCCCGCGGCGACGTGGACAAGGTGCGCTTCTCGGTGGGCGCGCGCGGCTACCGGATGGACGAGGTGGACGACGTGCTCGACCGGCTCGCCTACGAGATCGACGTCCGCGAGCACCGCATCGCCGAGCTCGAGGGCCGGCTGCCCGCCCAGCCTTCCGCCCCCGCGCCGTCGCAGCAGACTGAGACGCAGGTCACCCCGGGTCCCGCCGAACCGCCCGCGGAGGGCGGCCGCGCACCCGAGGGCGCGCAGTAGAAGGCCTTCACTACTTCCGGTGATTTCCGCGTGACGTCTTGACGCCGGCCGCCGCGCGCGGTTTTCTGGCAGCACCCCGACCCCAACCTGCGTTGTGCGGACGTGATTTTCGGAGGTGCGGTGTGGTGCAGCAGATCGCCCAGGAGATCGGCGACCCGATGCCGGTCCAGCTGCGGCCGTTCGACGACCGTTGGACCGGATTCTTCCAGCAGTACCGGAGCCTGATCACCGCCGCCCTCGGCGAACGCGCGGTGCTCGTCGAGCACATCGGCTCCACGGCCGTCACCGGACTGCTCGGCCGCGCGTGCGTGGACGTGCTGCTCGCGGTGGCCGAGCCGGACGCCGAGGAGGACTACCGCGCCGAACTCGAGGAGCTCGGCTTCACCCTGCTGGTGCGCGAACCCGACCGCCGGATCTTCGCGGGCCCGCGCCCGCACACCCCCGGCACCCCGCAGTGCCCGGCCCGGCTCTTCGTCTGCCGCTCCGGCGGAACGTGGGAGTTCGACCAACTGCTGCTGACGCACTACCTCGGCGCGCACGAGGAGCGCCGGCAGGCCTACGCCGACCTCAAGCGGCACCTCGCCAAGGTGCACCGCGACGACCCCGACGGCTACTCCCGGGCCAAGCGCCCCTTCCTGCGCGAGACGGTGCGCCTGGCGCACCGCTCGTTCCTCGCGCCGGATTTCTGAGGAACCGGTTCCAGGCCCACCACCCCGGAACCGGTTGCCAGAGACTCCGTCCGGCTACTGATCCGCCCGCTGCCCGGTGAAGTTCGGCGCCCGCTTCTCCAGGAACGCGCTGACCGCCTCCATGTGGTCCGCCGCCAGGAAGCAGCGGATCTGCATCTCGTCCTCCTTCTCCAGCGTCTCGGCCAGGCTGTGCGTCGCGCCGTACGCCACCGACTCCTTGATCGAGGCGTAGGACACGGTCGGTCCCGCGGCCAGCTTCTCGGCCAGCTCGCGCGCCCGGTCGGCCAGCGCGTCGGCCGCCACGACCTCGGTGAACAGCCCGAGCTCGAGCGCCTTGGCCGCGGGGATGGTCTCCGGCTGCAGCAGGATCTCGATCGCCTTGGCCTGCCCGACCACCCGCGGCAGCGTCCACGACGCGCCCGAGTCGGCGCTCAGCGCGACGCCCGCGAAGGCCAGGTTCACCCCGGCGTTCTCGGCGGCGATCCGGAAGTCGCAGGCGAGCATGAACCCGGCGCCCGCCCCGGCCGCCACACCGTTCACCGCGGCGATCACCGGCTTCGGCATCCCCGTCAGCAAAAGAGTGATGGGGTTGTAATGCTCCCGCACGGTGTTCCCGATGCTCTCGCCCGCCATCACCTTCGACAGGTGCTCGCGCAGGTCCTGCCCGACGCAGAAGGCCCGCCCCGTCCCGGTCAGCACGACGGCCCGCACCTTCGGGTCCCCGCTCGCCTCCCGCAGCGCGGCCAGCAGCGCGTTCTTCGTCGCCACGTCCAGCGCGTTCATCGCCTCCGGACGGTTGAATGCGATCGTGGCCACGGCGCCGTCCACCGTATAGACGACGGGCTCCGGCTGTGCACTGTCAGCGGTCACAGTGGTTCCTCTCCCTCTCGGTTCACCCAAGAAGTTACTCGCTGGTAGCCCTCAGGGCCAGACATCCGCCCCCGCACTCCCGCCGCAGTTGGCGCCGCTCCTTTTCGCAGTGTCGGTGGGATGCGGGATAATGGGACAGGTCAGGGTGTCCGGGTGCGCCGAGTACGGAGCGTGCGTCGGTTCTGTAGCCGACGCGTGACGGCCGCGCACGCGGTCGGCCGTACGCAGGCCCACAGCAGGAAGGGGAATGAGCATGGCGGCGATGAAGCCGCGAACGGGCGACGGCCCGCTCGAAGTGGTCAAGGAGGGGCGCGGCATCGTGATGCGGGTGCCGCTCGAAGGCGGCGGTCGGCTAGTCGTCGAGCTCAACGCCGAAGAGGCGGGCGCCCTCGGCGACGCCCTGAAGAACGTGATCGGCTAGCCCGGACGGCCTCCCCGCACCCCGCCCCGCGCGGTCCAAGGGTCCAGGCATCCGGCACCGGCCGAGTTCCGGACGGCGGGCGCGCACCGCGCGAGCCCGCCTTTCGGCGTTCTTACGGCCGGTCACCCTGACGCACTGTCCCGTCACCCTCGGCAATCACTCGGGTTTCCGTAGGCCACATGGGCTTCCGTTCGCCGTTCGCCCCTACCTCCGGCGTGGTGCTGCGCTCGTCCCTCGCTTCGCACCACGCCTACGTCCGGGGCGATTACTTACCCCGCCCACCCGCCCTACTCAACCAGCCTGCGGCGGGCGGCACGCTCCCTCGTGCCTCGGTCGCTCAACCGCCCACCTACGGCGCTCCGTCCCGCTTGCGGTCGCGAATAACCCGGAGACTTCGTCGGCTGCGCCTCGAATAATGGCTGCTGTGGAGCAGATCGAAGTCGTCGTCGCCCATCAGGAGCGCGCGACGCTGCGCGTCGGTGACGTGTTCCTGAAGATCGACACCGATCAGGCGCGCATCGACGTCGAGGTCGAGGCGATGGCCATGGCGCCGATCCCGACTCCTGAGGTGCTGTGGCGTAAGCCGCCTGTGCTCGCGCTTTCCGCCGTCCCCGGCGTGGCGCTCGGCAGCCTCGGTGAACCGTCGAGCGCGTCACCGGCGGCGTGGGCCGCAGCGGGTGCCGCCATCAGGAAGCTGCACGACGCGCCGCTGCCGTCACGGCCGAGTCTGAGCCTCGACGACGCGGCGGCGCGCCTGGATGGGGAATGCGAGTGGCTCCTCACCAGCGGTGTCATCCCGCGTGAGATGGTCACGCGCAACCGCGAGATCGCCGAGGCCGTGCTCCGGCCGTGGACACCGGCGTTCGTACACGGCGACCTGCAGATCGCGCACGTATTCGTCGTCGATGACGAGGTCTCCGGCGTCATCGACTGGTCCGAAGGCGGCCAGGGCGATGCGCTTTTCGACCTCGCCACCCTGACGCTTGGGCACGAGGGGCACCTTGACGACCTCCTCGTCGGCTACGGCAAGGACGTGGACCGCGACGTCATCCGCGGATGGTGGTCGTGGCGAAGCCTGATAGTGATCCAATGGCTCGTCGAGCACGGTTTCGACCCGTCGCTGCCCGGCTGCGAGATCGACGTGCTCAGATCCCGGATGTGAGTCTGATTCAGACCGGGAGCGGTGAGTCGCCGACATGACGTCAGCAACAACCGTGCCGAAGGCTGGGGCGGGTGGGCGGGGTAGGTAATCGGCTCGGACGTAGTCGCTGATGTGGAGCGCCAGCGGAGCATCAGGGGCGTAGGCAGGACCGACCACGTAGCCGCAGCCACCCCCTCTCACCCACTCCCACCTGCTCGGGAACACCGCACCTCGACCACTCGTTGACCAGGTGTCCAGTGCTCGGCCGGCCTTCGGTTCGGCGGGTGGGTCGAAGTTGACAAGCTCTATGTCAACTTTCAGGCCGTTCTCAGGCATGGCGAAGGGGCAGCAGGCTATGGTGGCTAGTGCAGCGGTACTCGGAAAACGAGGAGGTAGTGCCGTGGCGCTCGGGGGCGATGCTGAGCACATGGGAGCCGACGCGGCGGACGCGGCCGGGCAGGTCGGCGGGGCCGCGGGTCAGGCGCCGGTGAACGCCGGGGCCGGGCAGGCGGCGGCCGCGGAGTCGACGGGCCAGGGCCTGGGGCCGAGTCCGGTGGACTGGACGCCGCCCACCTGGGAAGAGGTCGTGCGCACGCACTCCGCCCGGGTGTACCGGCTCGCCTACCGGCTGACCGGCGACCGGCACGACGCGGAGGACCTCACGCAGGAGGTCTTCGTCCGGGTCTTCCGCTCGCTGAGCACGTACGCCCCGGGCACCTTCGAGGGCTGGCTGCACCGCATCACCACGAACCTCTTCCTCGACCAGGCCCGTCGCAAGTCGCGGATCCGCTTCGAGGGCTTCGCGGAGGACGCCGCCGAGCGTCTTCCCGGCCGCGAGCCGACGCCCGCGCAGGCCTACTTCGACACGCACCTCGACGGGGACATCGAGGCCGCGCTCGCCGCGCTGCCGCCGGAGTTCCGCGCCGCGGTCGTGCTCTGCGACATAGAGGGCCTGTCCTACGAGGAGATCGCCGCGACCCTCGGGGTCAAGCTCGGCACCGTCCGCTCCCGGATCCACCGCGGCCGCGCCCAGTTGCGCGCCGCGCTCGCCCACCGCGACCCGCGCAACGCGCAGGGCGGCGGCGACGACTTCGACCCGTTGGAGGAGACCCAGGGCGGCAGCCAGGGTCGTGGCGGCAAGGGAGCCCGCTGACCATGGCCCTGTTCGGTGACCACCTCGGTCCGCGTCTCGCCGCGCTCGTCGACGGTGAACTCTCGCACGACGACCGTGACCGCGCCCTCGCGCACATCGCGGGCTGCGCCCAGTGCCGGAGCCTCGTCGAGTCCGAGCGCACGATGAAGAACCAGCTCGGCGCGATGGCGATGCCGGAGCCCTCCGCGCGCCTGATGGCGGCGCTCTTCCAGATCCCGCAGTCGCACGGCAACCGCCGCGACTCCGACGACCCGCCGTCCGGCGGGGCCGGCGGAGGTGGCGGCGGCCGGTCCGGCGCGCTCGGCGGTCTGTTCGGGCGTTCCGCGTCCTTCCTGCCGGAGTTCGCGGTGGGGCTGCGTCCGCTGCCCTCGTCTGCGGGCGAGCCGGAGGGCGAGGACTCCGCGGGGCACGGCGGCTTCGCGCGGGTCGGGCAGGGGCCCGGCGCCACGCGCTCCCCGCTGCGTCCGGAATACGCGCAGGCGGCGCTGAGCCTGAGCCTTCGACCGGCCTGGTTCGGCAAGTAGCCAGGGCAAGTAGACCGTAGGCAAGTAGGCAATAGGCGAGTAGCCAGCGGTCATCGACAGCCGTCAGCCGTCGGTGGTCCGAGGCGGGAGCGCGTCGGTGGTCAAGTGGTCCACACACAGGGCTGAGTGGCGTTCTCGGCGGTCGACCTGGCCGGCCGCGTCCCGGCACGTGCGGTTCTTGTAACAGGTCCGCTGTGAGTGGCCGTTCCGCCGGGTGATGTTCGTCGAGCCTCTGTCACCCGGCCCTGGTCGGGGATTACTGTGGAAGACGACAAAGACCTGCTGCGCTGACGCCCCGCAGAGCCGAAATTTCAGACCCGCCGGAGCCTTGCGATGTTCTTCGACTTGTCACTGCCCGAGATAGTCGTGCTCCTCGGGCTCGGCGTGGTCCTGTTCGGTCCGGACAAGCTGCCGCAGGCGGCCGCGAGCGCGGCCCGGTTCCTGCGCCAGGTGCGGGCCTTCAGCGACAACGCCCGGGAGGATCTGCGCAAGGAGCTCGGCCCGGAGTTCGACGGCCTCAACCTCGAGGACCTCAACCCGAAGGCCTTCGTGCGCAAGAACCTGCTCGGCGAGGGCGAGGAGCTGCGCGACCTGCGCAAGGACATCAACGGCACGATCAACGAGGCAGCCAACCTCGATCAGGCCGCCGTCCCCACGCCGCGGACCACCAGCGCGGTCAACGGGAGCGCCGCGCTCCCGGCGGGCGAGCAGCCGCCGTACGACGCCGACGCCACCTGATCGTCCCGGTCCCAGTCCACTCCACGCACGGAGTGCCGGGCCCGCGACGCGGGGCGTCGCCCGGCAGAACGATTGCGAGGAGCGGATGCTCAGTCAGAATCCGGCTGGCACCACCCCCGGTACGTCCCCCGACAGCGCCGAGTACACCAACCGCCGCGTCCCCACTCCGGCGGACGCGCTCTCCGTCTACAGCCAGGCCGGTCTGCCCTGGTACGGCCTGGACGCGGGCTGGCAGGGCCCGCGCGGCCTCGGCTCGGTGAGCACCGGGCCCGACGGCATGGTCGAGTTCGGCACGCTGCGGCACGGCGACCCGCCCGCGACCCGGCCGGACGCGCGGGCGCAGCGCAGGTCCGTCACCGTGCTCACGATGGCCAGGCTCGGCCGCCGCCCCCTGTTCAAGCCGGACGGCCAGGCGGCCGGGTCGGTCGAGGCGATGACCGTCGGCGCGGCCGCCGCGCTCGCCGGGGTCGGCCTGGTCGAGGACAACTGGCCCTGGGACCTCGACCCGAGCGTGCGTCAGCAGTGGCTGGACCAGCAGCGCGAGCTGGCCTACGTCGTCTCCGAGGTGCTCGCGGGCGAACCGTGGCAGCCGTTGACGCTGCCGGTCGGCCAGCAGCAGCAGCCCTTCCACTACCGCGAGTCCCCGTACGGCTGGGTGATGGCCTCGGCCCGGCCGGAGTGCTTCCTGGCCGCGTACGGGCGCGGCGTGTCGGCGTACTCGCTGGCCTTCGTGCGGGTGGATCCGAAGCTGTACGTCTAGGTCCTAGTTCCCAGGTCTACGTCGGCTCCGCGTTCGGGTCTACTGTGACGGTATGCCAGATCAGGCTGGAGAGGCCGGGGCGTTCGTGGCCGCGTACGTGGCGGCGTTCAACGAGGCCGTGGCGGCCGGGGACTTCGGGGCGTTCCTGCTCCGGTTCGCCGACGACGCGGTGATCCGGTTCGAGAACCTGTCCGGCGGCGCGAGTCTCGAGTTCGCGGGCCGGGCCGCCTACACACGGGCGTACACGCATCATCCGCCGGACGACCGGATCGACGTCGTCGGGCCGGTGGCGGCGGACGGCGCCTCGCTCGCGGTGCCCTTCGCGTGGCGGCGGGACGGTGCGCGCGCGGTGCTGCGGCTGACCCGGGACGACGGCGATCCGGGGCTGATCAGCGCGATGACCGTGGTCTTCGGATGACGGCGTGGGCCGGGAGGGGCCGCAGCGGCCCGGAAAAGCGCAAGCCCCGACGGTGTATGACGTCGGGGCCCTTCCGCTATGACAGGTCGTCAGTTTAGCGTGCTTTGGAAGATCATCTTCCCGCGGGCGAGACGCTGAGGGACATTCCGACCAGACCGCGCGAACGGACCGTCAGCTTGTCGGCCACGTCGCGCAGCACCTTCGAGGCCGGGACCTCGGGCTCGGCGAGCACGACCGGGACGCCGCCGTCGCCGCCCTCGCGCAGCCGCAGGTCGATCGGGATCTGGCCGAGCAGCGGGACGGTGGTGCCGGTGACCCGGCTCAGCGCGTCGGCGACGGTCTGGCCGCCGCCGCTGCCGAAGACCTCGACCCGCTCGTCGCAGTGCGGGCAGGGCATCCAGGACATGTTCTCCACGACGCCCGCGATCCGCTGCCGGGTCTGCAGCGCGATGGTGCCGGCCCGCTCGGCCACCTCGGCGGCGGCCTGCTGCGGCGTGGTCACCACCAGGATCTCGGCGTTCGGCACGAGCTGGGCCACCGAGATCGCCACGTCGCCGGTGCCGGGCGGCAGGTCGAGCAGCAGCACGTCCAGGTCGCCCCAGTACACGTCGGCGAGGAACTGCTGCAGCGCGCGGTGCAGCATCGGGCCCCGCCAGACCACCGGCTCGTTGCCGGGGGTGAACATGCCGATCGAGATGACCCGCACGTCGTGCGCGACCGGCGCCATGATCATGTCCTGCACCTGGGTCGGGCGCTCGGTCACCCCGAGCATCCGCGGTACCGAGTGGCCGTAGATGTCGGCGTCCACGATGCCGACCTTCAGGCCCTTGGCCGCCATCGCCGCGGCCAGGTTCACCGTCACCGAGCTCTTGCCGACGCCGCCCTTGCCGGAGGCGACCGCGAAGACCCGGGTCAGCGAGCCGGGCTTGGCGAACGGGATCTCCCGCTCGGCGCGGCCGCCGCGCAGCGTGGCCTGCAGTTCCTGGCGCTGCTCCTGGCTCATCACGTCCATCTCGACGGCGACGGAGCTGATCCCGTCCAGCGCGCCGACCTCGGCGGTGATGTCGCTGCGGAGCTTGTCCTTGAGCGGACAGCCGGCGACGGTCAGGTAGATGGCGACGGTCGCGGCGCCCGCGGCGTCGACGGCCACCGATTTCACCATGCCGATCTCGGTGATCGGACGGCGGATCTCAGGATCCTGCACCCGCGCGAGCGCGGCGCGGATCTGCTCTTCGGTGACGACGGAGGCGGCAGTCATACCGCCCATACTAATCAGTAACCCGCGGGCTCCCGTCACCGATCCTCGGCGCGGGCCTGCTCCAACTCCTTGAACAGCGACTGCAGCTCGGAGCGGACGAAGTCGCGGGTGGCCACGTCGTTGACCGCGAGCCGGAGCGAGGCGACCTCGCGCAGCAGGTACTCGGTGTTGGCTATGTTCTGCTCGTCCCGGCTGCGGTCCTGCTCGTTCTGCACCTTGTCCCGGTCCGCCTGCCGGTTCTGGGCGAGCAGGATCAGCGGCGCCGCGTACGCGGCCTGGGTGGAGAACGCCAGGTTCAGCAGGATGAACGGGTACGGGTCCCAGCGGATGCCGCGCGTGACGACCAGGATGTTCAGCGCGATCCAGACGATCACGATCATGGTCTGGATCACCAGGTACTGCGCGGTGCCGAAGAACCTGGCCAGATCCTCGGAGGCCTGGCCGAACTTCTCGACGTCCACCTTCATCCGCGGACGCAGGGACGGGCGCTGCCGCAGCGCCTTGGGCTGATCCAGCCGGAGGCCCTCGATGACGTCCGCCCGCCTGCGCCGGCGCGTCCGCTCGTTCTCCTGCGTGCTCACGGCTGAACCTCCCCACTGTCCTCGTGATGCAGTTCGCGGTGCCGCCAGTCCGCGGGCAGCACGTGGTCGAGCACGTCGTCCACGGTGATCGCGCCGAGCAGGTGCCCGGCCTCGTCCACCACGGCCGCCGCGACCAGGTTGTACGTCGCCATGAACGAGGTGACCTCGTGCAGCGGCTGCTCGGGGCGCAGCGCCTCTATCCCGGTGTCCACGGCCGCGCTGACCAGGCTCGCCGGGGGTTCGCGCAGCAGCCGCTGGAAGTGCACGGTGCCGAGGTACCGGCCGGTGGGCGTCTCCAGCGGCGCGCGGCACACGTAGACCTGGCTGGCCAGTGCGGGGGAGAGCTCGGGGGTGCGGATCCGGGCCAGCGCCTCGGCGATGGTGGCGTCCGGCGGCAGGATGATCGGCTCACTGGTCATCAGACCGCCGGCCACGTCGTCGGAGTAGCTCAGCAGCCGCCGCACCGGGGCCGCCTCGTCCGGCTCCATCAGCTCCAGCAGCCGCTCCGCCTCCTCGACGGGCAGGTCGCCGAGCAGGTCGGCCGCGTCGTCCGGGTCCATCTCCTCGAGCACGTCGGCGGCGCGCTCCACCTCGAGCCTGGCCAGGATCTCCAGCTGGTCGCCCTCGGGCAGCTCCTCGAGCACGTCGGCGAGCCGCTCGTCGTCGAGGGCGGCGATGACCTCGCTGCGCCGCTTCGGGTTCAGCTCGTGCACCGCGCGGGCCACGTCGGCCGGGCGCATCTGCTCGAACGTGGCCAGCAGGGTGGCCGCCTCCTGCTGGCCCGGCTCGGGCGCGCCGAAGCCGGTCAGCGACTTCCAGTCCACGATGACGCTCTCGCCGCGGCGGCGCAGGCCTTTGCCGGGGTACTGCACGAAGACCTTGGCGACCTCCCAGTCGCCGGGGCCGGTCTGCTCGATGGCCACGTCCTTGATCTGGACCTCGTCGCGGCCCTCGTCCCGGTCGGCCAGCCGCACCCGGCGGTCCAGCAGTTCGGCCATCACCAGCGTCTCGTTCGGCCGCTGCTGGAACCGGCGCATGTTGATCAGGCCGGACGAGATGACCTGGCCGTTCTCGATCGCGGTGACCCGGGTGATGGGCAGGAAGACCCGCCGCTTGCCGGTGACCTCGGAGACCAGGCCGAGCACCCGCGGCCGCTCGCCGGGCTCCAGCGGCAGCTGCACGACCACGTCGCGGACCCGGCCGACCTGATCGCCGTCCTGGTCGAACACCGCCTTGCCCGCCAGATGCGACACGAAGATCCGGGCGTTCGCCTTGGTAGACCCGATCTTCGCCACCCGCGCACGCCTTTCACCCGGGAACCGTGCTGGTCCCACGCCTGTTCTCCACGCTCAGGCTATGGGCATCGAGGCACGAGGGGCAATCCGTGGCGACCGAGGGGGACGGCCGTGGACGGCGCGGTGAATTTCAGCGGACGCGGCGGGTGACGGTGGTGGCCGGTCCGGACTGCACCGCGGCGGCCCCGCTGCCGCGGCCGTAGCGTCCCGGGCCCTCCAGCAGCGGACCCTGCGGGGCGATCCGGAAGATGGCGGACTGAGCGGCCCAGCGCTCCGGCTGGCCCTCGCCGTCGTGCGCGTTCAGCCGCTTGGCGTGCAGCGTGGGGACGACCTCGGCCCACTCCGGCGTGCCGGGCATGACCCGCCCGACCAGCCCCGGCCACGTCGCCAGCCGGCCGCCCTTGTCCTTGGACCGCACCGTGACCCGCACGACCTGGCCGTCCGAGAGCCCGGGCACGTTCTGCTCGCCGCCGCCGGTGACCAGGTACACCGCGCCGCGGCCCTCGTGCTCCTGCCACACGTGCCACGCCGCCCGGTCGCGCAGCCCGGGCACGGCGATCCACAACAGGCTCGACTTCTTGCAGGCCTCCTCGACGAGCGCGAAGTCGGGCAGGGGGAGCGTGGCGGCACCGTGTGCGAGCGGAGCAGAGAACTGCGGCGGGGTCATGGTCCAAGACTGTCCCACAGAGGTTTCGCGCGGTTTTCAGTGGGACAGCTTGTAGAAGTTCGCGGGCCACGTGGTATCCGCCGGATCCGCTTGTACGCTAAGGGCAATCCCCGCCGTCACAGGTCCACCCCGGAGCTACCCCTGACCACGTCATCCGCGACCCCGGCCGCGATAGCCGCCCCCGCCGCCGTGCACCGCCCCGCGAAGGCGGACATCCCGACCCTCGCGATCGGCGTGCTCGGCGTCGGCACCTCGGGCCCGATCATCGCGTCTACCCGCGCACCCTCGTTCGCGATCGCCTTCTGGCGCAACGCGATCGGCACCGCCGTGCTGGCGCCGTACGCGCTGATCGTGCACCGCGCCGAGTTCCGCGCGCTCAGCCGGCGGCAGTGGCTGCTCGCGCTCCTGTCGGGCGTGTGCCTGGGCCTGCACTTCTCCACCTGGACGCCGAGCCTGACGATGACCTCGGTCGCCTCGGCCACGGCGTTCGCGGCGACGCAGCCGATCTTCGCCGCGCTGATCGCCCGGATGCGCGGCGAGCACGTGGCCCGGCGCGCCTGGACCGGCATCCTGGTCGCGGTGCTCGGCGTCGGCGCGCTCTCCGGCGTGGACCTGCGGCTGTCGATGCACGCGTTCCTGGGCGACCTGCTCGCGCTGACCGCGGCGGTGATGGCGGCGATCTACGTGACGCTGGGCTCGAAGGTGCGGCAGACGGTCTCGCTCACGCCGTACGCCACCGTTTGTTATGGCACGGCCTCGATCACGCTCGCGCTGATGGCGGCGATCGGCGGCCAGCACCTGCTCGGCTTCGGCTCGAACGCCTGGCTGAAGATCCTCGCGCTGACGGCCGGGGCGCAGCTGCTCGGCCACACCATGTTCAACCGCGCGCTGAAGACGACCAGCGCCACGGTCGTCTCCGTCGTCATCCTGCTCGAAGTGCCGATCGCCACGCTGCTCGCCGCGGTCTGGCTCGGCCAGGTCCCGAGCCTCTGGGCGCTGCCCGGCGCGCTGCTGATCCTGTCCGGTCTCGTCTTGGTCAGCACGGCGAGTGGCGCGCATCACGAAGCGGAGCCTGCTACCGGCGGGTAACCTCACAGAAACGACGGTCCGAACCCTCTGACGGGAAGGAACCACCCCCATGCCCCAGCAGAACCGCCCGCGCCGCTCCTGTCTCGCCGTGCCCGGCTCGAACCCGCGCTTTCTGGAGAAGGCCCAGACGCTGCCCGCCGACCAGGTCTTCCTCGACCTCGAGGACGCCTGCGCGCCGCTGGAGAAGGAGGGCGCCCGGCTCAAGATCGTGGACGCGCTCAACAACGGCGACTGGGGCGGCAAGACCCGCACCGTGCGGGTGAACGACCTGACGACGCATTGGACGTACCGCGACGTGGTCACCGTGGTCGAGGGGGCGGGCGCCAACCTGGACTGCATCATGCTGCCCAAGGTGCAGGACGCCGGGCAGGTGGTCTGGCTGGACCTGCTGCTCACCCAGATCGAGAAGACCATGGGCTACGAGGTCGGCCGGATCGGCATCGAGGCGCAGATCGAGAACGCCAAGGGCCTGGTCAACGTGGACGAGATCGCCGCCGCCTCGCCGCGGATCGAGACGATCATCTTCGGCCCGGCCGACTTCATGGCCTCCATCAACATGAAGTCGCTGGTCGTCGGCGAGCAGCCGCCCCTCTACGACGTCGGCGACGCGTACCACTACATCCTCATGCGCATCCTGATGGCCGCCCGCGCCCACGACGTGCAGGCCATCGACGGCCCCTACCTCCAGGTGCGCAACCCGGAGGGCTTCCGCAAGGTCGCCGGCCGCTCCGCCGCGCTCGGCTTCGACGGCAAGTGGGTGCTGCACCCGGACCAGATCGCCATCGCCAACGAGCTGTTCGCGCCCACCCAGGAGGACTACGACCACGCCGAGCTGATCCTCGACGCGTACGAGTGGTGCACCTCCGAGGCGGGCGGCAAGAAGGGCTCGGCCATGCTCGGCGACGAGATGATCGACGAGGCCAGCCGCAAGATGGCCCTGGTGATCGCCGGCAAGGGCCGCGCCGCCGGATACACCCGGACGTCCAAGTTCGAGCCGCCGCAGCAGTAGCGGATATGTGGCCTAGGCCCCTTCCCAGGGCCTGGGCCAGCCGTAATACTGGCCGGTAACAAACCAGCCCCGTATCCCCGAAGGTGCTGCGCGCTCAATGAGGCGTTCTGCGGCACTGAGCCGGAACGGGAGCATCGACAAGGGAGTCACCGCATGGCACGCCTTGCCCGGACCGAGGGCCTGACCGACATCCAGCAGGAGATCCTCGCCACCGTGCACACCTTCGTGGAGCGGGAGATCATCCCGGTGGCCACGGAGCTGGAGCACGCCGACGAGTATCCGACCGAGATCGTCAAGGGGATGGCCGAGCTGGGCCTGTTCGGCCTGATGATCCCGGAGGAGTTCGGCGGGCTCGGCGAGTCGCTGCTGACGTACGCGCTGGTGGTCGAGGAGATCGCGCGCGGCTGGATGTCGGTGTCCGGCATCCTGAACACGCACTTCATCGTCGCGTACATGATCAAGCAGCACGGCACGCCCGAGCAGCAGGCGTACTTCCTGCCGAAGATGGCCGAGGGCGAGGTGCGTGCGGCGTTCTCGATGTCGGAGCCCGCGCTCGGCTCGGACGTCGCCGCGATCACCACCAAGGGCGTGCGGGACGGGGACGACTACCTGATCACCGGTCAGAAGATGTGGCTGACCAACGGCGGCACCTCGAACCTGGTCGCGCTGCTGGCCAAGACGGACGAGGGCGCGGAGACCCCGTACAAGAACCTGACGACGTTCCTGGTCGAGAAGGAGCCCGGCTTCGGCGAGACCCGGCCGGGGCTCACCGTGCCCGGCAAGATCCAGAAGATGGGCTACAAGGGCGTCGACACCACCGAGCTGATCCTGGACAACGTGCGGGTGGCCGGCGACCGGGTGCTCGGCGGGGCGCCGGGCCGCGGCTTCGCGCAGATGATGGACGGCGTCGAGGTGGGCCGGGTGAACGTCGCGGCCCGCGCCTGCGGCATCGCGCTGCGGGCCTTCGAGCTCGGGATCGCGTATGCGCAGCAGCGGTCGACGTTCGGCAAGCCGATCGCGCAGCACCAGGCGATCCAGTTCAAGCTCGCCGAGATGGCCGTGAAGGTGGAGGCGGCGCACGCGATGATGGTGCGCGCCGCGCGGGTCAAGGACTCCGGGCAGCGCAACGACCTCGAGGCGGGCATGGCCAAGTACCTCGCGGCCGAGTACTGCAAGGAGGTCGTCGAGGACTCCTTCCGCATCCACGGCGGCTACGGCTACTCGAAGGAGTACGAGATCGAGCGCCTCTACCGCGAGGCGCCGATGCTGCTGATCGGCGAGGGCACCGCCGAGATCCAGAAGATGATCGTCGGCCGCCGCATCCTCGAGGAGTACAAGCAGCGGTGAGCCGTTAGTCTGCGGCTATGACTGACACGCCGCGGATCCCCGGCCGGCTGCTGAGGCTGGCGGGCTCGGCCACGCACGTCGTGGTGGAGCCGGGGCCCGCGGACGTGCCGCCGGTGGTGCTGAGCTCCGGGCTCGGCGGCGCCTGGTACGACTGGGACCGGGTGGTGCCGCTGCTCGCCGGGCTGGCGCCGGTGCTGCGCTTCGACCGGCCGGGGCTCGGCTGGTCCGAGCCCGCGGCGGTGCCGCCCACGCTGCTCGGCGAGGCGGAGCGGATCAGGGCCCTGCTGGCCACGCCGGGGGTGCTCGCGCCGGACGCGCCGCCCGCGGGCCGCGCCGTGCTCGTGGGGCACTCGCTCGCGGGGTTCCACGTCGAGGCGTTCGCGCGGCTGTATCCGGAGCTCGTGGCCGGAATCGTGTTGGTGGACGGATCGGCCGAACCCGAGGCGCCCGCCCCCGAGCCCGAGGAGGCCGTACAGCGGCGTCTGGCGCAGTGGCGTACGGCGGGTGAACTCGCGACCCGTTCCGGCCTCGCCGGGCTCGCCATGCCGCGCCTGCGGGCCCTGGCGATCCGGCTCTCCCGCGCGACCGGCACCGACCTCGCCGATCCCGAGGACGTGGTGGCCACGGCGGCCTCCGGCAGACTGCTGACGACCGCGCTGCTGGAGAACGCGACGTACAACGCGCTCGCGGCCCAACTGCTGGAGCTGCGCTGCGAGAAGCCGTTCCCGCAGGAGCCGCCGCTGCGGGTGATCGCGGCGTTCGGCGTGACGCCCGTCGTGCGCGCGCTGCCGTTGGCGGCCGGGAAGGTCAGGCAGCGTAACGAGACCTGGCTCGCCCGGCAGCGGCAGCTGGCCGAATTGTCCGCGCAGGGCATGTTGATCGAGCTCACGGACAGTGCGCACTACGTGCCTTTCGACCGTCCGGACGCGATCGCGGAAACCGTTCGTGAGGTCCTGGCGTCGCTCGTCTAGACTCGACGCGCGGACCGGCTGCGTAGACCACCTGACGCGAGCCTCCGCGATGCGGCAGGATGTGTCCGGAACGCGAGCGACGTGGAACAGGGAGGGCCAGAACACTCCGATGGCAACGTATTACGTGATCGCCCGCATGGACGGAACCCGGCAGATCGGTCCGGACCGGCAGGCGGTGGACCTGGCGGCGGCGCTCGAGCGCGGCATCACCCAGTTCATCGCCGAGACCGCGGCCGAGCCGGACGAGGAGCAGGCGCCCGAGGCCGAGCGCGAGCCCTACGGCCTGCTGCTGCACCCCGAGCCCGCGCAGACCGGGCTCGGCATCGCCGACGACATGACCCTGACGCTGGGGGTGGACGGCGCCTTCCGGCTGTTCCAGCTGCAGGCGGTGCCGATCCCCGAGCACTTCGTCCCGGCCTCCTCGGTCGGCGCGCAGGCGATCTTCACCCGCGAGTTCCTGGCCACCGCCGAGGTCCCCTCCTGGTGGGCCTACGGACCGAGCGGCCGCCGCGTGCTCGGCCTGCTCTACGCCCTGAGCGGACTCAAGCGCGAGCAGCTGGACAAGATCGGCCGCCGCATCGACGCCGCGGGCCTGGGCTTCGCCAAGGACAAGTTCGACGCGCTGGGCGCCGCGGACAACGCGATCAACGCCGCCGGCCGCTCCGGCGCCGCCCGGCTCGCCCGCGGGTACGCCCGCGCCGCGACGTACGGCACCTGGGAGAAGGACTCGGCCCTGAGCCACGCGGCCTCCGCGGCCGGCGACGTCGCCTACGTGCTGACCGTGGCCGACCTGCTCGAGGAGGACGTGGTCGACCGCCTCGCGCACTGGCTGGCGCCGGAGATCCCGGACATCGGCTTCGGCGGCGAGGACGAGGAGTACCCGAAGCCGGGCCAGCCCGAGGCCGAGCCGGAGCCGGACGCCCAGGAGGCCTGAGCAGCCGTCCGGGGCAGGTGCCGTCGCGCGTGTGAGTGACGGCACCTACCCATCGGTAACTTCTTGCGGCAGGATGGGCGGCACCAACACCGACCCCTTCTGGAGCTGACCCCATGCAGTTCGGCCGCTACTTCGAAGAGTTCGAAATCGGTGCCGTCTACAAGCACTGGCCCGGCAAGACCGTCACCGAGTACGACGACCACCTCTTCTGCCTGATCACCATGAACCACCACCCGCTGCACCTCGACGCGCACTACGCCGAGACCAGCACCGAGTTCAAGAAGAACGTGGTGGTGGGCAACTACATCTACTCCCTGCTGCTCGGCATGTCCGTGCCCGACGTGTCCGGCAAGGCCATCGCCAACCTCGAGGTCGAGTCGCTGCGGCACATCGCGCCGACCTTCCACGGCGACACGATCTACGGCGAGACCACCGTGCTGGACAAGACCGAGTCGAAGTCCAAGCCGGACCGCGGCGTGGTCTACGTGGAGACCCGCGGCCTGAATCAGGACGGCACCGTGGTGTGCGTGTTCCGGCGGAAGGTGATGGTTCCCAAGAAGCCGGTCGAGACCGCCGAATAAGGACGTTCACGGACGTTCGGGCAGACCGGGGCACCCCTGACGGGTGACGGGAGCTTGACGGGAGGCACCCGGACGGGAGACCGTTCTAGCCATGAAGGGCGAGCCCAGTTGCCCGCGGTGCGGGAACCGCGTCCATGCTCCCGGTGATCCCTCGGCGCACCTGCCGGTGGTCCCGGACTCGCTGGTGGGAGCGGTGCCAGACACCGTCCCCGAGAACCTCGCGACGCTGCCCGCCGCGGCGCTCCCGCTGGGCGGCAACGCCTCGGTGGACCTGTGGCACTGCGAGGTGCACGGCGCCGTCCACCCGGTGCAGCCGGTGCTGCCGCCGGACGCGCTGGGCCTGGCCGAGGTGATCGCGCACTCCCAGGTGCCGCTCTGGCTGCCCTGGCCGCTGCCCGGGCAGTGGCGGTTCTCCGGCCTGGCCTACGTCGGCGACCGGCTCGACGGCGCGCGGGCCACGGTCGTCGCCATCAGCGGGCCCTCGCCCTTCGGCGGCGAGGGCGACCTGCTGCTGATCGCCGAGGAGATGGGCATCGGCATCGGCGCCCGCTTCGCCGGCCTGCCCGGACCCGACCCCGGCCCGATCTTCGAGGACACCGCCGCGCACGCCAAGGTCTTCGCGGCCGGGCGCCCCACCCCGATGTGGGCGGTGCCCGGCACCGGCGACCGCGCCGTGTTCGTCGGCGAGGCCCGCGGCATGTGGCTGTGGCTGGTGCTCTGGCCGGCCATCGACGGCGCCATGATCTACGACGACGTGGTGCTCACCGACCTGCGCGACGCGCTCGCCGAGATACCGCACCTGCCGCTCGGCACCCTTTCGCCGCGCTTCTTCGCCTGACCGGCACGGCCCGAAGTGAGACGCCGTCGGACACCCGGTAGCCTGGGCGAATGCGGATCGACCTGCACACGCACAGCAGTTGCTCGGACGGCACCGACACGCCGTCCGAACTGATCGCCAACGCCGCCGCGGCCGAACTCGACGTGATCGCGCTGACCGACCACGACACGACGGCCGGCTGGGATGCGGCGGCCTCGGCGGGGGAGCGGCACGGCGTGCGCGTGGTGCCCGGCGCCGAGATCTCCTGCCGCTTCGGCGGGCAGGGCGGGATCCAGGTGCACCTGCTGGCCTACGGCTTCGACCGCGGTGCGCCCGAGTTCGCCGCCGAGCGCGCGATGCTGCGCGACGACCGGGAGCACCGGGCCGAGCTGATCACCGAGCGCTGCCGGGAGCTCGGCGCGCCGATCACCTGGGAGCAGGTGCAGCGGATCGCGCGCGGCGCCGCGATCGGGCGGCCGCACGTGGCCAGCGCGCTGGTCGAGGCGGGCGTGGTGCCGAGCGTGGACGCCGCGTTCTCCAGCCTCTGGCTCGCCGACGGCGGCCGCGCCTACGTGGAGAAGTACGCGCTCGACCCGGTGCACGCGATCCGGCTGGTGCGCGACGCGGGCGGCAAGACCGTCTTCGCGCACCCGGCGGCGGCCAAGCGCGGCCGGATCGTCACCGAACCGCAGATCGCGATGCTCGCCGACGCCGGGCTGCACGGCCTGGAGGCGGACCATCCGGACCACGACGAGCCGACCCGGGAGCGGATGCGGGCCCTGGCGCGCGACCTGAACCTGGTGGCCACCGGATCCAGCGACTACCACGGCACCCGCAAGACCGTCGTCCTCGGACAGTGCACCACCGATCCGGAAGCGTTCGCCGCGCTGTTGCCCGACTACGCCTGAGCGCTCGTACACTGGGCCGGTCACCGGACCATTCGAGTAAAGGCCCTCATGTTCAACGCGACCCTGTTCGGCACCAGCTTCATCACGCTGCTGGTCATCATGGACCCGCCCGGGACCGTGCCGATCTTCCTGGCGCTGACCTCGGGCCGGTCGAAGCGGGACCGCCGCTCGCTGGCGCTGCAGGCCGCGGCCGTCTCGCTCGGCGTGATCTCCTGCTTCGCCGCGTTCGGCCAGCAGATCCTGAAGTACCTCGGCATCAACGTCGAGGCGCTGGAGGCCTCCGGCGGGCTGCTGCTCCTGCTGGTGGCGCTGCAGCTGCTGACCGGCAACGCGGACGAGCCCTCGGAGACCACCGACGTGAACGTCGCGCTGGTCCCGCTCGGCACGCCGCTGCTGGCCGGTCCCGGCGCGATCGTCGCCGTCATCGTGTTCGTGCAGCAGATCCACCGCGCCGGAGACCTGCTCGCGGTGGCCGCCGCGATCGTGGCCACGCACATCGTGATCTGGCTGACGATGCGGTACTCGGTCTACGTGATCCGGGTGATCAAGGACTCCGGCGTCACGCTGGTGACCCGGATCGCCGGTCTGCTGCTCGCCGCGATCGCGGTGCAGATGGTCGCGGACGCCATCCACTCCTACCTCGTCGCCTGGCACATCGTCTGACTAGGATTCCTCGCATGGCTGAGGAAGAACGGCGCGCCGAACTCGAGATGCGCGCCTCCGACACGGACCGCGAGCGGGTGGCCGACCGGCTGCGCACGGCGGCCGGACACGGGCGGATCACGATGGACGAGCTCGAGGAGCGGCTCGACGCGGCGTACGCGGCGAAGACGTACGGCGAGCTCGTGCCGCTGACCGCCGACCTGCCGGTGGAGGACGCGCGCGCGGGCCTCGACCCGATCGCGCCGCCGGTGCGGTCGAGCGCGTTGGTCGTGGGCGAGCAGCAGCGGCACCAGCGCAGCACGGCGATCGCGATCATGTCGGGTGCCAACCGCGGCGGCCGGTGGATCGTGCCGAAGCGGGTGCGGGTGTTCGCGTTCTGGGGCGGGTCCGTGATCGACCTGCGGGACGCGCGCTTCGAAAACGGGACGACAATCATCACCGCGACCGCGATTATGGGCGGCGTGCAGATTCTCGCGCCCGAGGACGTGCACGTGCGGGTGACCGGCGTGGGCGTCATGGGCGGTTTCGCGGAGAGCCGGTCGAACGCGGTCGGCCCGGACAACGCGCCGGTGGTCGAGGTGCGCGGTCTCGCGTTCTGGGGCGGGGTGCACGTCAAGCACGTGGAACGGAAGAAGAAGGAGCTCGGGTCCTGATGGAGTTGCGCGACACGATCAGGCACCGGCGGATGGTCCGCACGTTCGATCCCGCGCGGCCGGTGCCTCGCGAGGCGCTCGAGCGGATCCTGCACGCGGGCACCCGGGCGCCCTCCGCGGGCTTCTCGCAGGGCCAGGCGTGGCTGGTGCTCGAGGGCGAGGACCTCGCGCGCTTCTGGGAGTTCGGCATCGTGGGCGCGGGCGAGTCGACCGCGGAGACGGCCCCGCTGGTGCTCGTGCCGTTCTCCTGCAAGGACGTGTACCTGGACCGCTACGCCCGCCCGGACAAGGGCTGGACGGACCGCGACGAGGCCCGGTGGCCGGTGCCGTTCTGGCACATCGACACCGGGATGGCCGCGATGCTGCAGCTGCTGACGGCCGTGGACGAGGGGCTCGGCGGCTTCTACTTCGGGATCGTGCCCGAGCAGGTGCAGCCGTTCCGCGACGCGTACGGCGTGCCGGCCGAGTACGAGCCCATCGGCGGCATCGCGATCGGCTACGACGCGGAGCCGGAGAAGCGCAACCTCAAGGCGCGCCGTCGCCCGATCGAAGAACTCGTACATTATGGAAACTGGGGTGGAAAGCAACAGTGACGGAAGCAGTCGACGCCGAAGCGGACGTCGTCAGGGATTCGAAGTTCCTCTCCGGAGTGCTGCGGCACAACCCGGGGAAGATCGGCATCACGCTCGACGCCGCGGGGTGGGTCGAGGTCGAGGTGCTGCTCGCCGCGCTCAAGAAGCGCGGCCGCCGGGTCAATCGTGCCCGGCTCGACTTCGTGGTCGAACACAACAACAAGAAGCGGTTCGAGTACGACGAGACCGGCACCCGGATCCGCGCGAGCCAGGGCCACAGCGTGCCGGTGGATCTCGGTTACGAGCCGATGGTGCCGCCGGAGACGCTGTTCCACGGCACGGCGACCCGCGCGCTGGACTCGATCTTCGCCGAGGGCCTGGTCCCGGGCGGTCGGCACCACGTGCACCTGTCGGTCGACGCCGAGACCGCGACGAAGGTCGGTTCCCGGCACGGCAAGCCCGCGGTGCTCGTCGTCGCGGCGGCCCGGATGCACGCCGCCGGGCACGCGTTCTTCCGCAGCACCAACGGAGTCTGGCTCACCGAGCACGTGGCGCCGGAATTCCTCTCGTTCGCGTCCCCGGATTCTGTCGGCCCGCTGACCTAGTCTGAGGGCATGTCAGACCGCCACGCATCGCAGCCCTTCATCCCCGCGCGCATCAGCCTCGTCACCCTCGGCTGCGCGAATCTGGAGACCCTCACCGCGTTCTACGCGAGCCTCGGCTGGCCGCAGGTGCTCCCGGCGGACGAGGGCGTGAGCTTCTTCCGGCTGGCCGGGTCGATCCTCTCGCTCTATCCGGAGGCCGACCTCGCCGCCGACGCGATGATCGCGCTGGACCGCTCCGTCGCCGAGTTCCGCACCCACACGACCCTCGCCGTCAACGTCGCCTCCCCGCCGGAGGTGGACGCCGCGCTGGCGAAGGTCGCGGAGGTGGGCGGCCGCGTCGTCAAGCCCGCGCAGAAGGCCTCCTGGGGCGGGTATTCCGGCTACTTCGCCGATCCCGAGGGCAACCTCTGGGAGGTCGCCCACAATCCCTTCTGGCCGCTCGACGAGCGCGGCCTGCCGGTCATTCCCGAGTCTGAATAGCCTTCGCCGCCTCCTCGATGCGCGCGTTGTACCGCTTCCACCAGTCGGCGTCGTGCTCGGGGACGTTGGAGTTGCGCGCGTTCATCCCGGTGGAGGCGTCGAGCTGCTCGCGCAGGATGTCGGCGTGCCCGGTGTGCCGGTTGATCTCGGCGATCAGGTGCACCAAGATCTGGTGCAGGGTCACGTTCCTGCGCTCCTCGGGCCACCACGGGACCACGCCGGGCGCGTCGAGGTCCAGCGCCTCGATGGTGGCGTCCGCGTGCTCCCAGACGCGCCGGTAGAGGGCGAGGATCTGCTCGGTGGGCTCCTCGGCGGGCACCCACATGTCGAGGTTGTCCGCCTCGTCCCCGTCGTCCCACGGGTACGGCTCGCCGAACGGCCGGTCGAAGATGTCCCCGAGGTACCCGGCGCTCACATAGGCCACGTGCTTGACCAGGCCGAGCAGGTTCGTGCCGGTCGGCGTCAGCGGCCGCCGCCGGTCGTACGCGGACAGGCCGTCCAGCTTCCACGCCAGCGCCTCCCGTGCACTGACGAGGTAGCGCTTCAGGGTCTCCTTGGCGGCGTTCGCCGCGGCTTCGTCATCGCTCATGTCCGGGAGTCTGCCAGTGAATCGGCGCCGGGGGGATTACCGCGACACGCCCGGGCCGGTGCTATGTAGTGATCTTCATTCCGTTGAAGTAGGGTGCGGGGCCACGAAGTCCCTCTGCAAACTTCTCTCCGCAAAAAAGGATCCCCGGGTGCGCATCGGTTTCTTCAGCGACCGCTACTTACCATTCACGGATGGAATCGCGTGCTCCATGGAGGACGCGCGTCGCGAACTCGAGGACCTCGGCCACGAGGTGTACATCTTCGCGCCCAAGCCGGATCGGCGGTACTGCGAGCAGGCGCCGCGCGTCACCCGCTTCCCGGCCGTGAAGGGCATCTGCTTCGACGACTACCGCTTCAGCGTCTTCTATCCGCCGCGCGCCCGCCGGCAGATCGACCGGCTGGAGCTCGATCTCGTGCACTTCCACACCCCCGGCCAGATCGGCGTGTTCGGGGCCTACTACGCCCACCGTCACGACCTGCCGCTGGTCACGACGTACCACACCGATCTCTACGAGTACGTCACGCACTATCCGGGTGTGCTGCCCGGCGTGGTGGCGCTCTCGATCCTGGCGCCGTACGTCACCGGCGGCGGCGCGGGGGAGCGGCGCATATCACGGTCCTGCGTCCGGCCGGAGCGCAGCATCGACCGGTGGAACCAGAAGGTCGTCGAGCGCGGCATGACCCTGATCCACAACAGCTGCGACCTGGTCATCACGCCGTCCGCGAAGATGACGGCGCAGCTCGGCGGCTGGAACACCACCAGCCGGATCGCCACGCTGCCCAGCGGCGTCGACGAGATCCCGTCCACCCCGGCGGCGGTCGCGGCGGCCCGGCGCGCGCACGGGATCGCCGAGGACGACGAGGTCGTGCTCTTCGTCGGGCGGATCGGCAGCGAGAAGAACCTCAGCCTGCTGATCGACGCGTTCGAGCACGTGGCCGCGCGGCGCGAGCGGGCCCGGCTGCTGCTGATCGGCCCCGGCGACGAGGACGGCGGGTTCCGGGAGCGGGCCGCGGCCACCGCGTGCGCCGACCGGATCACCTTCACCGGCCGGATGAACCGCGCGGACCTCGGCGCGTACTACGAGCTCGCCGACGTCTTCGCCTTCCCCTCGACCGCCGACACGCAGGCGCTGGTCGTCAACGAGGCGGCGTGGGCCGGGACGCCCGTGGTCATGGTGGACCGGAACATCAGCCAGATCGTCGAGGACGGGGTCAGCGGCCTGTTCGCGGCGGCGACCCCCGAGGGCTTCGCCGAGCGGATCAGTGCCCTGCTGGGCGATCCGGACCGCGCAGCCGCGATGGGCCGGGCGGGCCGGGAGCGCGCCGCGAAGCTGACCGCGCGCATCCAGGCGGCCAAGCTCGCGCGGCTGTACGAGGAGACCGCGGGCGGCTACGTGCCGCGGCTGCCCGCCCAGTACGCGGCGGTCCCGGCCGCCGCCTGACCCGGGCCCGTTCACCGGTCCGGCCGCCGACCGATTGCGGAAGGCGGCCGGACGTGGTGCGCTGGAACCATGGCATTGCCGGTCAAGCCGCCGATCGAGCCGATGCTCGCCAAGTCCGCCGCGACCGTGCCGACGGGCCGGTACCTGTACGAGCCCAAGTGGGACGGTTTCCGCTGCCTGGTGTTCCGGGACGGCGACGACATCGAACTCGGCAGCCGCGGCGGCAATCCGCTCACCCGCTACTTCCCCGAACTGCTCGTCTCGCTGGCTGAGGCGCTGCCGGAGCGCTGCGTGCTGGACGGCGAGATCGTCGTCGTGCACGGCAGCCGCCTCGACTTCGACCGGCTCACCGACCGCATCCATCCGGCCGAGTCCCGGGTGAAGCTGCTGTCCGAGCAGACGCCCGCGACGTTCGTGGCCTTCGACCTGCTCGCGTCCGGCGACGAGGACCTGACCGGCCGGCCCCTGACCGAGCGCCGCGCGCTGCTGACGGAGCTGTTCGCACCGCATCCGCACGTGCGCGTGTCCGGGGCCACCGAGGACGTGGACCTGGCCAACACCTGGTTCGATACCTTCGAGGGCGCCGGACTCGACGGCGTCGTGGCCAAGCCGCTGGACGACGCGTACCGGCCCGGCGTGCGCTCGATGGTGAAGGTCAAGCACGAGCGCACGGCCGACGTCGTGGTCGCGGGATACCGGCTGCACAAGAGCGGCCCCATCGTCGGATCGCTGATGCTCGGCCTGTATCTCGACGACGGCGTGCTCAACTACGTCGGCGGCGCGAGCGCGTTCACCATGGCCAGGCGCGCGGCTCTCGTCGAGGAACTCGCGCCGCTCGTCGTGGCAGAGGGCGAGGACCATCCCTGGCTCGGCGAGGACGACGGCGCGCACCGACGTCCCGGCACCCTCAACCGCTGGAACGCGGGCAAGGACCGCTCGTTCGTGCCGCTGCGTCCCGAGCGCGTGTGCGAGGTCCGCTACGACCAACTGCAGGCGGACCGCTTCCGGCACAGCGCCAGATTCGTGCGCTGGCGCCCCGATCGGCAGCCTGACTCCTGCGGCTACGACCAGCTGGACATCCCCGCCGCCTACGATCTGGCCGACGTCCTGGGCGCCTCCGCCGACTAGTCCTCGTGCCGCGCCTTGGACGGCTGCACGCGCTTCGGCTCCCCGGGCATCTTCGGAAACTCCGGCGGATACGGCAGGTCCCCGAGCCCGCGGTCACGTTCGTCCCGCTCCGCCATCTCCAGCAGCGCGTCCAACGTCGCCGCCGCGTCGTCGATGCCCTCATGCGCGTCTCCGCGCGAGGCGACCAGCCCCGGCACCGTGCGCACCGTGAAATCCTCCGGCGCGACGTCGGCCAAGTCCTCCCAGCGCACCGGCATCGACACCCTGGCCTCCGGAACGGCGCGCGTCGAGTAGGCGGCCGCGAGCATGCGATCGCGGGCCGCCTGGTTGAAGTCGATGAAGATCCGCTCGCCGCGCTCCTCCTTCCACCAGGACGTCGTGAACATCTCCGGCCGCCGCCGCTCCAACTCCCGCGCGAACGCGATCACGGCGCGGCGCGTCTCGATGAACGACCAGCGCGGCTCGATCCGCACCAGCAGGTGCAGCCCGCGCCCGCCGGACGTCTTCACGTAGGGCACCATCCCGAGCTCGGTGAACAGCGCCCGCGCCTCGTTCGCCGCCTGCACCGCCTCGGCGAAGTCCGTGCCCGGCTGGGGATCGAGGTCCACCCGCAGCTCGTCCGGCCGGTCCGTGTCCTCCCGCCGCACCGGCCACGGGTGCAGCTCCAGCGTGTTCATCTGCACCGCCCACAACACGGTGGCCGGCTCCGTCACGCACACCTCGTAGCCGGTGCGCCCGCTCGGGAACGTCACCTGCACCGTCTGCAGCCACTCCGGCAGGCTCTTCGGCGCGTGCTTCATGTAGAACGAGCTGCCGCCGAGCCCGCCCGGGAAGCGGTTCAGCGCCATCGGCCGCCCCGCCAACGCCCGCAGCAGCCCCTCGGACACGGCGACGTAGTACTCGGCCAGCTCCAGCTTCGTGACCCCCGCCGCCGGATACATCACCTTCTCCGGCGACGAGATCCGCACCTCACGCCCCGCGACCGTGACGAACACCTCGGTGCTACCCATGTCCGCAGGCTAAGCGCCGGGGGTTCGATGCGCATCCCGGTGACGCTGTCCGGTTACTCGTCTTCGTAGCGTTCGGTGAATCGATTCGCGGGGCGTGTCTCGTGGCTCAGTCCCCTGGATCAGGACCATTGACGGTTCCGGTCGTTCGCCATAGCATCCGCGTCGAACCGATTCGGCGAATCGGTTCGACACATCCGGCCCGCGCAAGGAAGCGCGGGTGACGAAGGGAACGATCAGCTTGCCGACCAGATTCAGAACCGGCCGCTCGGCCGCGGCCGTCGCGCTCGCCGCGGCGCTCGCGGTCACCGCGCTCGTCCCGACCGCCGGGCACGCGGCGACCACGGCCGAGTCGCTCAGCGTCAATCTCGCCTCCACCACCGGAGCCCCGACGGGCGTCGGCGAGGGCTTCCTCTACGGCCTCAGCCAGGACGGCTCGTCACCGGCCGACAACTACCTCCAGCCGCTCGGCCCCACGCTCATGCGCGGCGGCGGCGCGCGGATCGCGGGCGACGGCTGGATCGGGGACGGATACACCGACGGCTCCGGCTTCCAGGCGCGCATCAACTCCGCCCTCGCGCAGGCCAAGCGGATGACGCAGTCCCCGTACCACGCCGAGTACGTGCTGATGCTCAGCGACCTGTGGGGCGCCGACCTGACGCAGACCTCGAGCGCGCTCTACCCGTGCAACAACAACGACTGCTCGAACTGGATCACCTTCATCCAGGACGTGGTCGCGGCGGTCAAGGCGGCCGGCGTCACGGTCACCTACGAGCCTTACAACGAGCCGAACGGCACGAACTTCTTCGCGCCGGGCATCGGCACGCAGTACTGGGAGATGTGGAACAGCGCGGTCAAGGAGATCCGCTCGCTCGACTCGTCCGCCAAGATCGACGGTCCGGCCTATGCGGGCGCCTCCAACTCGGCCTACGCCAGCTGGCTCACGACGGCGAAGGCGGACGGCACGCTCCCCAACGTCTTCAGCTTCCACCTCGAGGGCGGCGGCCAGGACGACCCGGTTCTGGCGGCCCAGGAGGTGCAGGCCGACATGACCGCCGACGGCATCACCGGCGTCACCCTGTCCGCGAACGAATTCCTGCCGCAGAACCAGGAGAACGCCGCGCTGAACGCCTGGTATCTCGACCGGTTCGCCCAGTCCACCTTCGCCACGGCCGCGCGCGGCGAGTGGGACAACTGCTGCGCGTCCGGCGACGAGGGGACGATCCTCACCAGCAGTGGCGGCGATCTGATCCCGAGCGGCCAGTGGTGGGCCTACCGCGCGTACGCGGACCTCACCGGCCAGCTCGTCTCGACCACCGGCACCAGCACCACGGCCGTGACCGCGTCCGTGGACAGCAGCAAGGCCCGGGCCGTCGCGCTGATCGCTGACGATTCCGGCTACGAGGGCCCGATCTCGCTGGCGATATCAGGCTTCGGATCCGCCGCGTACCTGGCATCGGGCGGGGTGACGCACGTGGAGGTGGATCGGATCCACGACCAGTCGGAGTGGTCCTCGCCGCAGACCGTCTTCAGCGCCAACGAGACGGTCTCGAACGGGCAGATCACGGTGCCGTTCGAGGGCGCGGGCGCCAATGACGCGTACGTCGTCTACGTCACCGCGCCCGGTTCGGTCACCGCCGACACCACGACCGACGACGCGACCACCTCCGGCACCGACCACTTCGCCTACTCCGGCACGTGGGGCACCGCCACCGGCATCTCCGACCTCTACAGCGGCACCGCGCACTGGAGCACGACCACCGGTTCGAGCGCGACGTACACCTTCACCGGCAGCCAGGTCGCAATCCACGGCGTGAAGGACGTGGACCAGGGCATCGCCGGGATCTCGGTGGACGGCGGCCCGGTGACGTACGTGGACGACTACAGCCCCTCCCGCCAGGCGCAGGCCACCCTGTGGAGCAGCTATGGCCTGAGCTCCGGAACGCACACGGTCACGATCACCCCGACCGGCACCAAGAACTCGTCCAGCTCGAACGACATCATCGCGCTCGACGACGCCGTCGTGAACGGCACCTCCGTCGGCACCACCGCCATCGACGACGGGACCACCAGCGGCACCGACCACTTCACGTACGGCTCGAACTGGGGCACCGCGACCGGCGTATCCGACCTCTACGACGGCACGGCGCACTGGAACTCGACCGCCGCGTCGACCGCCACCTTCACGTTCACCGGCACCGGCGCCACGATCTACGGCGTGAAGGACGTGGACCAGGGCATCGCGACGTACTCGGTGGACGGCGGCACCGCGCGATCCGTGGACGACTACGCCAAGACCCGCGTGGCCGGTGCGGGGCTGTTCACCGTCTCCGGACTGTCGCAGGGCACGCACACCATCACGATCACCGTCACCGGCACGAAGAACACGTCGAGCTCGAACGACATCGTCGCGCTCGACTACGCGCTCGTGTCCTAGAGATCCCGGACCGGCGCGGCGTTGAGGGTCGCCGCGCCTGACGGCAGGGTCAGCCGCGCTCGGGAGCGCGGGCGCGGCTGACACTGTCCCGCAGCGAGATCGGCGGGGACAGCAGCAGGTGCTCGGGGACGGCCGCGGGGTCGGCGATGCGCTCGGTCAGCAGCCGGACCGCCGCCGCGCCCATCTCGCCCGCCGGCACGTCGGCGGAGGTCAGCGGCGGGTGGAACTCCTCGGCCCAGTGCTGCGCCGCCACCCCGATCAGCGAGAAGTCCCGCGGCACGTCGAGGCCCGCGCGGTGCAGCGCGCGTTGCAGGCCCGGCAGCGCCGCCTCGTTCACGGTCACCGCCGCGGTCACCTCGGGGTGGTGCTCCAGGATCCGCGCCATGCAGCCGTCCCCGGCCGGGGCGTCGTCGCCGCACGGATACTCGAAGCCGGACAGGCCGCGCTCGGCGACCGCGTCCTGGAAGCCCGTGCGCGCCCGCAGGCCCGGCCCGTAGCCGCTGGCCAGCAGATCCGCGGACCGGTTGATCAGGGTGATGCTGCGGTGCCCCAGATCGGCCAGGTGGTTCACGCAGCGCCCGACCAGGCCCTGGTAGTCCACGTCCACCCACCAGCTGCCGTCGGAGCGCGCCGTGTGGCCGATGGTCACGAACGGCATCCCGGCCTTCTCCAGCCGCTCGACGCGCGGGTCCTGCAGCCGGATCTCCATCAGGATCACGCCGTCCACCCGGCGGCCGTCGATCAGCCGCTTGAACGCGTGCTCGTACTTGTCGCCGGAGGGGGAGAGCAGCACGTCGAGGTCGTTCTGCGCGGCCGCCTCCAGCACGCTGGCGACGAACTCCAGCTGCATGTACGTCAGGCGCCGGGCCGGCGGCGGGATCACCAGCCCGATCGTGCGGGTGCGCCCCTCCTTCAGCGCCCGGGCGGCGGCGTTCGGCCGGTAGTCGGACTCGTCGATGACCTGCTGGATGCGCAGCCGGGTCTCCTCGGAGACGTTCCGCTTGCCGCTCAGCGCGTACGAGACCGTGCTGCGCGAGACCCCCGCGCGGCGGGCGATTTCCCCGATGTTCATGCGACTCCGTCGACAGGCCTGCGAACCGATTCGAATCAGTCTAGGCAGCTCGCACGTCTCCGGCAAGCTCGTGCGCGCTTGTTCACACGGGGTATTGACGGTGCCGGGAGAGCGGGCTTACTGTCTGTCGAACCGATTCGCCGAATCGGTTCGACAGCGCTCAGTGGTTCACCGACGAACTCGAGGATGTGCCGTGATAATCCCGTCGACGCCGACGTCTTCCGCTCGGCCCCGCACATACCGCCGCCGCCACCGCGCCATGGCGATGTCCGTCTCCGCCCTCCTGCTGGCCACCGGTGTCGCGGCGTGCTCCACCAGCACCGCGTCCTCCGGCGGCTCCAGCGGCGGCGGTGGCGGTTCGGCCGCCGCGGGCGGCACGTACACGATCTGGGACCCGTACCCCCAGTTCACCAACGACTCCGCCTGGGTCACGCTGCTCAACTCCTGCGGCAGCTCCGCGGGCGTCACGATCAAGCGCACCGCCTACGACACGACCGACCTGACCAGCAAGGAACTGCTCGCCGCGCAGCAGGGCGTGTCGCCGGACGTGCTGATCGTGGACAACCCGGTCGTCAGCACGCTCACGAGCGCGGGAGTCCTCACCGACACGACGCAGAACCACATCGACACCTCGTCCGTCGAGTCGAACCTGCTCGGCGCGGGCGAATTCCAGGGCAAGACCTACGGCGTTCCGATTGGTGCGAACACGCTGGCGCTCTACTACAACAAGAGCATTCTGAAGGCCGCGGGTGTTGATCCGACCACGATCACGAATTGGGCGACGCTCACGGCTGCGTTGGCGAAGGTGAAGGCGGTTGGTAAGACCGGGATCACGTTCTCGGCGATCGGTACCGAAGAAGGCAGCTTCCAGTTCGAGCCCTGGTTCTGGGGCGCGGGTGCGAACCTGACGAACCTGTCGTCCTCCCAGGCCGTCGCCGCGCTGAACCTGTGGACGACATGGATCAAGGACGGTTACGCGCCGAACTCCGTGCTCAACGACACGCAGCCGGACAACTGGAACGAGTTCGCGGCCGGCAACACGGCGTTCAGCGAGAACGGCACCTGGGAGCTGGCGGCGGCCGAGAAGGCCTCGTTCCCGTACGGGATCATCAACATCCCGGCCCAGAACGGCGGCGCCGCACCGACCCCGACCGGCGGCGAGTTCGTCACCGTGCCGATCCAGTCGAACACCTCGCGGTACGCGACCTCCGAGAAGATCGTCTCCTGCCTGACCAGCGCGACCAACGCGTACACGACCGACACGACGCTCTCGTACATAGGCGCCAGCTCGGCCGTGCAGACGCAGCAGGCTGACACGACGGCCGCGCTCAAGCCGTGGATCACCGCCGTGCACACCGCGAAGGGCCGCACCAGCGACGACCTCGGCACGAAGTACCCGAAGATTTCGCAGCAGTTGTGGACGGCGGTTCAGTCTGCGCTGAGTGGTTCGGCTTCGCCGCAGTCGGCGCTCAATACGGCGCAGTCGGCCGCGCAGAGTGCGATCGGCTGATCGATCGATGAATAACAGGGCACAGACGCTGGAGCGGTCTGTGCGCGGCCAGTCCGGGGCGCCGAACAGCGCTCCGGACTCGGTGCGTGCCCGGCGCTCTCGTAATCGTTCGTCGCAGCTCGCGGCGTGGGCGTTTCTCACGCCGCTGACCGTCTACCTCCTCGCGTTCTATGCGTATCCGCTGTATCGCAACCTCGACCTGAGCCTGCGTAACTACACCGTCTACTCGTTCGTGCACGGCGGCGCCCCGTTCACCGGCTTTGCGAACTACACCGCGGTCATCCACGACCCGACGTTCGCCAAGGCACTGATCAACACGCTGCTGTTCACGTTCATCAGCCTGCTGTTCCAGTTCACGATCGGCATGGCGCTGGCGGTGTTCTTCGCGCAACACTTCCCGCTCTCCCCGGTCCTGCGTGCGCTCTTCCTCGTCCCGTGGCTGCTGCCGTTGATCGTGTCCGCGTCCACCTGGTCGTGGATGCTCGATTCCGGTTCGGGTGTGGTGAATTACGGCCTGCACTTCTTCGGGATCGGCCCGGTCAACTGGCTCACGTCGCCGAACTGGTCGCTGGCCTCGGTGATCATCGCGAACATCT
>Ga0310811_10000087_pt1 | contig 145673 bp, 147 predicted proteins | sample YCmetagenome_FD_207642 | JGI IMG/M metagenome (GOLD analysis project Ga0310811, IMG submission 207642) | Soil microbial communities from experimental microcosm in Duke University, North Carolina, United States - YC | ecosystem: Engineered > Artificial ecosystem > Soil microcosm > Unclassified... | reverse complement strand
CGAAAGCAGGGTGATCCGTGTCAGCTATGCCAATAAGGATGCTAAAGGAACAATGCCCTACTTATTAACAACGGCCTGGAACCTGGATATCGGCACAAGCCAGTCGGATAATCAGGCGGGGTTTGCTGCTAATTGATAAGGATATTAAAAAAATGCGCGCTGTTTTCCGGCGCGCATTTTTTTTAATAGAACTTTTTTATTGATTTATTAATTGCTCAAAGAAACCGCCGATCTGGTTCAACCTGTCTATAAACTGGATCTCGAGTATCCAGTGCCGGTCATTGCCGTCTTTGTCTGCCTGGAAAATATCAGCATGATTGTCCGGGTGTATATCCAAGCCCAGGTCATCCGGTCCAAGCTGTTCGTGCGGGAAATGGCCAACAATGTGCCCGCCTATTTCGCCGCCATATTCCCAGCCGTATTTTTTGGCCAGTTCGTTTAAATAGGTGAAATATTGTGCGCCGGTAAGGCTGCTTTGTTCATCATACCAGGTTTTGGCCTCGCGCCAGGCAGCTTCAACATCTCTCTTCAATTTCAGCTTTAAAGGGTCCTGACCTATCACATAGGTTCTGCCCAGGTCTGCTTCCCATCCGTCGAATATCGGCCCAAAATCAAGGATGACAATATCGTCTTCCTGTATTATCCGGTCCGGGGGGTTACCGCTGTACGAATGCAGCGTATTTGCACCCGCCCTTACGATCTTCTTATGCCAGAATTTTTCTATCCCAAAATGGTTGCGGGCCACTTCAACAACTTCATCAGCCAGTTGCTTTTCCGATTTGCCCGGTGCTATTAACCCCAAACCCTCTACTACATGGAATAGTTGTTTTGCCTTCTCCTCGGCGGCTGCCAGCTTTTGTTTTGCATTATTCATATTTGCCTGGGCTAATTAGTTGATGTCTTTGCCGTTTTGAAGGTCCCTTATATTTCGTTCAACTTCCAGCTTATTGCCGCCTTTGGCCTGGGGCAAAGCTTTCTGCGCGTATACAAGCGCCTTTTTATAATCGCCTAATGCTGAATAACTGCAGGCCATACCCAGGTTAGTGAAAAGATTATCCGGAAATTTTTGATAATTCATTTTAAACACCGCTATTGCGTCCTTAGTCTGTTTCGCAGCCATTAAAGCCGATGCATAAACATAGGCCTCAAACTGGTCGGCATAAGGCAGGGCCTTTTTCATTATCTCGGCGGCTTCGGCTTTTCGACCCATACTGTCAAGCACGGCAGCCTTGGTTTGCCATGGCGTAAAGCTTGTGCTTCCACCGAAGCGAAAGCTAACCGCGCTGTCGGCCCACATCAGACCTTCCTCCAGGTTGGTTTTATTGGTTGCGCAAAAAGCTGCGGCCTGGTTCCACCCCTGCCATAAAGCGGGTAAGGCCTTGTCTCCGCGCAATTCTTTCCTGAACGACGCGATCTGCGTTTTTATCACGTCGACATCGATCCTGAAAGGGATCATCAGCTTTTCCCATTGTAATTGAACGGTCGCGCTTGATGAGGTCTGATCGGCAAACTCATATTTCAAGTATTCCACACTTTTGTCGGTCTTTACCGGCTTTACATTTACACGCAAAGCATCCTCTGCTGGGTCATAGAAGAAGTTACCCCATGATGTTGAATTTTTTGAGAAGATAAGCGTGCTCTCATCCGGGCCATACGCAACAAAAAAGCCATACCTGCCGGCTGGCAGGTCATGGCCATCTATTTTAACGTCAGTTGTAAACTCAATAGTTGTATTTTCATTTGCGCCGGCGCGCCAGGGTGCAGGTTTTTTAGCGCCGTATCCCAACTCTGTAAAGCCAACCGGAATAAGTTCTCCCCAAATATGCCCCTCCCTTTTTTTAATTCCCGGTCGGCTGTAATTGATGATGATATTAGTGATGCCTATTCCCTCGCTAACGGATGCTCTTTTATTGCCTCCACGCGGGATCGTAGTCAATTGTGCCTCAGCTATACCGGCGAAAACCAGTTGAAAAGACATTAACAGTAAACAGAATTTTAGTAAATTTTTGATCATCGTATATTTTGTTTAATAATGTCGGATGTTATAACCGTTGCAAACTCATTGTTCAGGCTTGCCAGGGCGGTTTCATGGATAAGCTCAGCCGGGTAATTTTGCCCGTCGACGCCTTGTTTATTAAAGGTGGCAGTAGCATCGGCAACCAGGTAGGTTTTGTAGCCCAGGTTCCCGGCCATACGGGTAGTTGTGGAAATGCAATGGTCGGTGGTTAAGCCAACGATAACAAGAGTGGTAATTCCGGCTTTATCCAATTGCACCTGCAGGTCGGTGCCTATAAAGGCACTGTTCACATTCTTTTTGACAACAGGCTCCCCTCCGATGGGACTAACCAGTTCATTAAATTGGTTGCCTGCGTGGTTCTCGTGGAGTGGAGATATCAGCGTAGCAGAGCAATGCTGAACATGAAAAACAGGAAGGCCGGTATCCCGCCAAAGTTGCAGCAATTCGCTTGCCCGCAATTCAGCATCCGGGTTATTGCGTTGCCCGCCCCAATAGGCTATGTCTTCAAACCCTTTCTGAATGTCAACCAGGATCAATGCCGGCCTGTCCTCTTTCATTATATTCAACTCAACCTTCATATTGACTAATGTGCTGATACAAAAAAACATCGTTTAGCTGATAAAATAAAATGCTTAATTTTGATTGATTGATAATTTATTTTGATTAATATGGATGTTCAACAGATCAATAATTTTCTTGTGTTATGTAAGACACTTAATTACCGTAAAGCGGCAGAGCAGATAAATATTGTGCAGCCAGCATTAAGCAGGCAAATACAATTGTTGGAAAATGAGATGGGAGCCCTGCTGTTTAACCGTAGCAAACGAACAGTTACCTTAACCGAAGCAGGCTTGTTTTTTCAAAAAGAGGCAGACAGGATATTGCAGGATTTGAACAAGACCATCGCCCGCACCGCGCAAATAAACAACGGTGAAGCCGGCGAAGTAAGGATAACCCATGCCAGTTCGGCCATGAATACGGTTGTGCCGTCGTTCCTGGTTAAGGTGAAGCGGAAGTGGCCCAACCTAAAAACCATTGCGCAGGAAACCTCTAATTTCGAGCAGATTGAAATGGTGCTGGCCCGGAAAGCAGATATAGGCGTCGCCCCCAATGTTATGCTGCCTCCGGAGATGAGATCGAAGGTATTATACAAGGAAAATTATGTGCTGATATTACCGGGCGATCATCCATTAGCGAAGAAGAAAATTACCGACCTGTCGGTACTGAGAGATGAGACCTTTATATTACCGCAGGTTTCCACCGGGGTAGGTTATGTTGAAGCAATATTGCAGTTATGCCAGGGCTTTGGTTTTAAGCCAAACGTCGCGCACGAGTCGGCGCATGCCATGGGGGTAATGCGCCTGGTTGAAGCGGGTTTGGGCGTCTCCATCGAGCCGCTATCGTCGGTAAGCGGCGCAGATATGAATATCAAACTTATTGAATTGAAAAACTTGCCTCAAAAAGCATCCATGGTGCTTTTCTGGCTGCGCGAGCGCGATGCGGAATTAAGCAGGTTTATTGAGATGTTTTGAAAGCGTGTTGCCCCGTTTACATTAACTCCTTCATCAATTTATCAAAGGCTTCTTTCAATTCAGCCAGTTCAGTCTCGAGCTTTGTTACCCTTGCTTCCAGTTCACCTGATGAACGTGAGGGGGTATCCGTAGTAAAGCTTTCTTCGCTCCAATCGGTTGTGCCGCCCAGCAGGTGAATATAGCGGGCTTCCTTTTGTCCCGGCCGGCGCTCCAGTTGTTTTATAAAAGGCTTTTCTTCGGATGCCAGTTTATCCAATATCTCCTGCACCTCTTCTATCGATTCAAATTCCCACAAGCGCCCCGAGTTGGTGTTCAGCTCGCCGGGTGTTTGTGGTCCGCGTAACAGCAGCAGGCAAATAATGGCCACTTCGGATGGGATGACAGGATAAACAATGGCAAAATTATGCTTGTACTTCACCACTCTGTCGGTGCCGCCGGTGGCGGTAGAAACCAGCCCGCGTCTTTTTAGCGTATTCACGGCATTGATAACCGTTTCGTTGTCGTATTGCACTACGGGGTTGCGCGATGTTTTCTGGTTGCAGGCAGCCAGCAGGCTATTGACGGTCATGGGGTAATAATCCGGCGTGGTGCGGCTTTTTTCCATCATCGAACCAAGAACGCGCAATTCGGCGTCATCCAGTTGCGGCAGCTGTTGTGTTGAATCCATGCGCTAAAGATAGAAACAGCCCGGGATTTTTTGCAAACTAAAAAAGCACCGTCCACAGGGAACGATGCTTTGCAACTGCACTTTATCAACTTATCAATTATTCCTGGAAGAAGAAGTAGGATTTTACACCTTCGTTTTCATAAACATGTATGCGTTTGGTTACCGCGCCGGTTTCTGTTTTCACTTCAACCTTATAGTCGCCGTTATCAAGGGTGCTGATGTTATAGCCCTTTTCGGTTGGCAAGCCGTTAGATAAACGGTCCTTAAAAATAACCTCACCGTTGGCGTCGTAAAAAATTACGACCGATTTTTCGGCGGCTACCTTTACGCCGAAGCCTTTGTCGTTTTTCAGCGAAGTGAAGCTAACAGCTGCGTCAGCTTTGGGTGCCTTTGGGGCTGCGAAAGCACTAACTCCTAATCCTAATATCAGTGCTGCGATTGCGATTGTCTTTTTCATTTTTTTTCCAATTTTATTGTAAAACCTAATTTGCTTTGTTATTTCAATGTCCAAAACAACAACAAGTGCAGTTACTAAAAAAATGTATTAGACCATCGTGCCAAAGGTATAGACGAACGCCCTTTTTTATCATTTTTTTGATTGTAAGTAGCTAATAATTAGTAAAATACAACCTTTATAGAGCGTGCCGGGCAGTTGATAGACTGATTTGTGGATTTGGTCGATCAAATGCGGCCAAAAATGAAAAAAGCACTGCTTAAAATGGAAGGCAGTGCTTTAAAGGGGTACGTTTGCCAGGCAGCGTTACATGATATCTACAACCCGGCGGTCGCCATTATTGTAGATGTAGAAATTTGTCCTGATGTCGTGGCCTTTCGCGTAAATCTCGACGGTGTACTTACCATTATTCAATTCGCGCAGCAAGTATTTTTTTTCTGCAAGCGTGCCTTTGGTCAGGCAGTCTTTAAACACGGTATTGCCCGAGTTGTCGTTGATGATAACTACAGATTTCCCTGGCATAGCCTTATCCACCTGGATAGCAAACCCCCGGTTATGTTTAAGGGGGATAATACTTACCTGGTTATATGTCATATTATTCATGTGATGTCGCGGTTTGGCAGCGGCTGTAAATACGCTGGCTGCTGATAACAGCAGCACAGCAGATAGTTTGATGAATGTTTTCATAACATTTTGTTTTATGCCCGGCCCATATTAGCAAATCATACCCGGGCGGTTCAAATTCATATCCGTTTAACAAGCGGTTTGCAAAAGTGTTTCGGATTTTTTGTGCTAACCCATTCATTGTTAGTAAAATATATGTTGTATTCGGCCAAATTCAGCGATCAAATTAAATCGAGAAAATCATGGAAAATCCCGTCAAAATCGGTTAATTTGCAGGTATAATGTCGCTTTTCATCGCATCTTTAAATTCGGGCAGCAATGGCAATTGCTATTACATCGGCAACGATAAAGAAGCGATATTGGTTGATGCCGGCATCTCCTGCCGCGAGACCGAAAGGCGAATGAACCGGCTTGGCCTGCCGATGCAAAAGGTGAAGGCGATCTTTGTATCGCACGAACATTCCGACCATATTAACGGTATTGCTGTGCTTTCGCGCAAATACAAGCTGCCGGTTTACATCACGCCTGCAACGTTACAAAGCAGCGGCCTTAGTCTCGATCGCGACCTGGTGTTTTCATTTAAGGCCTACGAGCCTGTTGTTATAGGGAAGATATCTGTTTCAGCATTTCCGAAATTTCATGATGCGGCCCATGCGCATAGTTTTAATATCACCTGTAATGAGGTGACCGTGGGCGTGTTTACCGACATCGGTATGGCCTGTAAACATTTAACGGAACATTTCGCCAAATGCCATGCGGCTTTTCTTGAAGCCAATTACGATGAGGAAATGCTGGAGAAGGGCCGCTACCCTTACCACCTGAAACGCCGCATCCGCGGTGGATTGGGGCACTTGTCCAACGCCCAGGCGCTGGAGGTTTTTATAACACACCGCCCGGCGTTTATGAGCCATCTTTTTTTGGCGCACCTTTCAAAGGACAATAATGACCCCGAGCTTGTGAATGAGTTGTTCCTTCGCCATGCAGGCGAAACAGAGATCGTTGTAGCATCGCGGTTTGTGGAAACGGCGGTTTATCATATCAATGGCAGCTATGTTCCGACTCAAACGCCTGTGAATATTGTGGCTGAAAGGGGGCAGGTGCAATTTAGTTTGTTTTGAGGGTTGGTCATTAGTAACCGGCGATTAATGATCAGCCGGGGGTAACCCCCGTTGGCTGCCGCACGTGTCTGCGTTCATCGTGTACCACCCGTACCCAGCCGTTGTTTCCCAGCCTGCACAAACCCCAACACACCAAGTCTTTATAACGGGCAAAAACGGCAGCATTTTGTTTTATCTTATATTTTGCTGCTTAAGGCGGCCACTAATGATATTTGTTCCGCCCAAAATGGCTTGTTGCGGGCTTTTTGCAAGTCGCTGTATATCAATACGCAGGCAACGCAGTTATTCGCCAGGGCAACAGGCGTTACACTAAGGCACGCGTTAGTGTATAGCTTATATATCTGGTAATGTGTAGTTTACGGCGTCGGGGGCAGCCCAATGTCGGCATTGGTGCGGGTGCTTCGTGTTTCGGGTCAAATGACCTTATTCTATGGGTAACACATTTTAACATAGATTTTAAGTAAACCATTTATAATCAATTGATTAATGAACTGAATGCAAAAAATTGTGTTAACCATGTTAACCCGGTTTTGACATGCCGGTCAACGGTATTTAATCTTAAACTTATCTTTATAAATACTTTCCCTTTTATTTTTATCTTCATACAGCCATATCAGTACGATTGCTTACGAAGATGAATTTTAAGAAGATCCTGTTTAAAACGCTGAAAATTATGGGGATTACCATTGGCAGCATACTCCTGCTGATGTTCCTTTTGCCCATCCTTTTCCCAAAAACCATCACCAAAAAAATAAAACAACTGGCCAATAACAGTATAAACGGGCAGCTTAACTTCTCGGGAACCAGCCTTTCGTTCTTCAAACGCTTCCCCGAACTGACGCTTACCCTGGAGGATTTTACGCTGAAGGGCAGTGAACCTTTTCAGCAGGATACGCTTATCGCGGCAAAAGATATTTCATTCGCCGTCGACCTGACCTCGTTATTGCAGTCGAAGATCAAGATCAGTAAGGTGTACCTGAGTAAGGCGTTTATCAATATCGAGGTTGACAGCGCCGGGCATGGCAACTACAGTGTTTATAAAAGTCAGCCGCCGGCGCAGCAGGCCAAAGCTGACACGGGCGCCGCTTCGCTTGGCATTGAAGAAATAGTGATAGAAAAGAGCCACCTGGTTTATGATGATGCGTCAATACCTACACAAATAGACGCCCGTAACTTTAACTACCGGGGCAGCGGCGATTTTACCAAAAACATATTCGATCTGAAATCGCATGTAGAGATAGCCGAGGCCGATTTTACTTATGATAACCAGCAATACGTGGTGAACCGCACCGTAAATGCCGACCTGGTGACCAGTATCAATACCAAATCGCTTGCGTTCGCCTTCCAGAAGAACGACCTGATGATCAACAAACTGCCGGTGAAGTTTGTCGGCAGGTTCGGGTTTATAAAGGATGGTTATGATATGGACTTTAAATTCACGTCGCACCAAACTAACCTTGGCGATATTTTCACCGCCCTGCCGCCTTCCTATGCTAAATGGGTAACCGGTACCGAGGTAAAAGGCACCGGCGAAGCCCAGGTAGAACTGACGGGGCAATACATTGCCTCGAAAAATATCCACCCCGATTTTAGCTTTAGCATGAAGGCACGGAACGGGTATATCTCCAACAATCATACGCCATCGCCGGTGCAGGACCTTTACCTTGATATGGTGATGAAGGTACCTCATCTGAACCCCGACAGCTTGTCGCTAAGTATCGATTCGCTGCACTTCCGGATTGACAAGGATTATTTCAATTCTAAATTCAGTGTAAACGGCTTAAAATCGCCCGAAATATTTGCGAGGATAAACACCGAGGTCGACCTGGAAAAATGGAACCGCGCATTCGGCGTCAAATCGGTCGACCTGAAAGGCCGCTACGCACTTCATTTGCTGGCCGAAGGAAAATATGCCACCGGTTTGCAGAAACGAGGGATAAGGCATGTTGATACGGTGATAACCAGCGTACCAAAATTCAGCCTGAGATCGTCTTTCAGAGATGGCTATGTCAAATATCCCAGCGTTCCGGAAGCTATCAAAAATATCAGTTTTGATTTGAATGCGTCGTGTCCGGATAATGATGTGAAACATTTTACCATGCAGTTTGCCAATTTGAACGTGAACGCCTTGAACAATTACCTAAAGGGTTACTTTAAATTAAGCAATGCATCCGGTTTGGCGATGGATGGTGCACTGCAGTCAAAATTCAGCCTGGACGACCTGAAAAAAATCTATCCTGTAGAAGGTTCCGATTTGCGCGGCGACCTGAGTTTCGATGTGGAGGCCAAAGGCAGGTATATTCCCAAACAAAAGATATTCCCGGTGATAAAGGCAGATATTAACCTCGCAAACGGCTACATAAAAACAAAATATTATCCTGATCCGATAAAAGATGTGCAAGTGAGCGCCAGCATCACCGATAATACAGGGTCGCTCAGTGGGCTGAAAGTTAACATCAAGCCGGTATCGCTCACTTTCGAGGGCCAGCCATTCCTGCTGAAGGCTGATCTGAGGAACTTCGCCGACCTGCAATACAATATTCACTCCAAAGGTACGCTGGACATTGGCAAAATATATAAGGTATTCGCGATAAAAGGATATGGGGTGAACGGGCTCATTACCACTAATTTTACTTTGAAAGGTAAGCAAAGCGATGCAACCGCCGGGCGCTACGACCAGTTGTTCAATAAAGGTACGATGAAGGTGAAAGACCTGGCATTAACCTCGGACCTGTTCCCGAAACCGTTCATCATCAAAACTGGTGTTTTCAGCTTTGTGCAGGACAAGATGAAGTTTGATGCCTTTACGGCCAATTATGGTAACTCGGTTATTGTGTTAGATGGCGCTTTATCCAATGTGATAGACTACGCGATGAAGCCCAACGCGCCGCTGACGGGGACTTTTAACTTAAAGAGCGGCCTTATACTCGCGGATGATTTTATGGCTTTTGCCGATGGCCCGCCACCTGCCGCCAATACAAATCAGCCGGCAAAAACAGCAGCTGCACCGACAGGGGTTGTGCTTGTACCTTCCAACCTGAACCTGACCTTTACCGCCGATGTGAAGAAGGTGAAATACCAGGGCCTTGATATTAACGATGTAAAAGGCGAAATGGATATCAGCAACGGGCAGATCGTTTTGAAGCAAGCAGGTTTTACCATGATAGATGCGCCTGTGGTGATGGATGCTACTTACGGCAGTATTAACCCGCAAAGGGCGTATTTTGATTACCATATCAACGCTAAGGAGTTTGATATTAAAAAGGCTTACAACCAGGTAAAACTGTTCCATGATATGGCGACCTCGGCATCATCGGCAGAGGGGATAGTTTCACTTGATTATAAGTTGAGCGGCAAACTGAATAAAGATATGAAGCCTATTTATCCCTCGCTTAAGGGCGGTGGCGTACTTTCTATAAAGAAGGTGAAGATCAAAGGCTTCAGGCTTTTCGGATCGGTAGCCAAAGAAACCGGTAAGGATAGCCTGGGTAAACCGGGAGATGTATCCAAAGTGGATATAAAAACGACAATCGCCAATAACATCATTACTATCGAACGCACTAAAATGCGTATCGCCGGTTTCAGGCCGAGGTTTGAAGGACAAGTAAGTTTCAATGGCGAACTGAACCTGAAGTTCAGGCTGGGCCTGCCGCCTTTAGGCATATTCGGCATACCAATGACCATAACGGGTACCCAGGCCAACCCTAAAGTACACCTTGGGCGTGGCAAAAAGGAAGACGAGCTAAAAGAAGAAGCGGATACTACTGAGTAATATTGATTTAAAAATTTGATAATGAAATAATATCGAATCCACATGGTCTAATACAGTACCTTCGATTTATTTCTTTTTCATCTTCATGATAATTACCGACAGGGACGAAATAATTAGATCACTGGCTCCGGATAAAACCTGGGACATCATCATTGTTGGCGGTGGCGCAACCGGATTGGGAACGGCACTCGATGCGGCCTCCCGTGGTTATCAGACACTGCTACTGGAACAGGCCGATTTTGCCAAAGGCACTTCGAGCCGTAGTACTAAGCTGGTACACGGCGGTGTGCGCTACCTGGCGCAGGGTAATATCGGTTTAGTGCGGGAGGCTTTGCGCGAGCGGGGGCTTCTGCTTAAAAACGCGCCCCACCTGGTAAAAAACCTCCCTTTTATCATTCCGAATTATCGTTGGTGGGAGGGCCTGTATTATAGCATTGGCCTTGCCTTTTACGATCTGCTTGCGGGCAAGTTAAGCTTAGGCAAAACCAAACATATTTCTAAAAAAGAAACACTTGAACGGCTGCGTGGTGTCGAGCCAAAAAGTTTATATGGCGGCGTGGTTTATCACGACGGACAGTTTGATGATTCGAGGCTGGCCATTAACCTTGCCCAAACAGCCCTGGAGCAGGGTGCAACAGTGCTAAACTATTTTAAAGTTACCGGACTTGAAAAAGGTAAGGATAAAAAGCTTGCCGGCGTAGTAGCTGAAGATAAGGAAACCGGGAAAACCTATCAGCTTAAAGCAAAAGCAGTGATCAATGCGACCGGGGTATTTGTTGACGACCTGCTGCAAATGGATACCCCCGGAAGCAAGCCGCTGGTGAGGTCGAGCCAGGGTGTGCATTTGGTATTCGACCGTTCGTTTATGTCGTCGGCTGATGCATTGATGATCCCAAAAACAGATGACGGCCGTGTGCTTTTTGCTGTTCCATGGCATGATAAGCTGGTTGTTGGCACAACGGATACACCTCTTGACGAACATAGTCTTGAGCCCGTTGCGCTGGAAAAAGAGGTAGATTTTATACTGAACAATGCGGCACGGTACTTAAAAACGGCACCGCAACGCAAGGATATATTAAGCGTGTTTGCAGGTTTAAGGCCGCTCGCGGCGCCACCGGACGAATCGTCTAAAACAAAAGAGATTTCGAGAGGGCACAAGATCATCGTGTCGGGTTCGGGCCTGATCACGATAACGGGAGGCAAGTGGACCACTTATCGAAAAATGGCGGAAGACAGCGTTGATAAAGCGATGGAGACCGCCGGACTGGCACCTGCTTTATGCAGAACCCAGGATTTGCCGATACATGGACGCGACCGCGTATCCGACTGGAACGATCACCTGTATGTGTATGGAAGCGATAGGGAACAATTACTTGCACTTGCTGGCGAAAATAAAGCGTGGAGCGAAAAACTGCATCCCAATTATGAATACCTGCAGGCCGAAGTGATATGGGCAATAAGGCATGAAATGGCCCGAACGGTTGAGGATGTGCTGGCCAGGCGGGTAAGACTTTTGTTTTTGGACGCGAAAGCGGCGTTAGAAGCCTCACCCTTAGCAGCTAAACTATTGGCGGCTGAATTGGGACGGGATAGCCTATGGCAGGAAGCGCAGATCACTTCGTTCAAAAAGCTGGCTCAGGCATATTTGTTACACTGACGCATGGATTGTGCTGAAAATATAACGTAGCTTTATACACCAATTATTCTTTAAACCTGTAAATGGAACAATATATTTTGGCCCTCGACCAGGGTACTACAAGTTCTCGCGCTATTGTTTTTGATCATAAAGGGCAGATAAGATCGGTCGCCCAAAAAGAATTTACACAGATATTTCCGCAGCCGGGTTGGGTTGAACACGACCCGAACGAAATATGGTCGACCCAGGCAGGTGTTGCCGCTGAGGCTACCGTAAAGATGGGTATTAACGGCACTAATATTAAAGCCATTGGTATTACCAATCAGCGGGAAACCACGATTGTTTGGGACAGGAACACCGGCGAACCTGTTTATAATGCTATAGTTTGGCAGGATAGGCGCACGGCGGGGTTTTGTGATCAGCTGAAACAGGATGGCCATGCAGCGCTGGTGCAATCTAAAACAGGCCTGGTTATCGATGCTTATTTCTCGGGCTCAAAAATCAGGTGGATATTAGATAATGTGGAAGGCGCAAGGGCGAAAGCCGAAGCAGGTGAACTGGCTTTTGGAACCGTTGACAGCTGGCTGGTTTGGAAGTTTACACGCGGTAAAGTTCACGCTACTGATGTTACGAACGCCAGTCGCACGATGCTGTTTAATATCCGAACCCTGGAGTGGGATGACGAGTTGTTGCAGTTACTAAATATCCCTAAAAGTATGCTGCCGGAAGTGAAACAAAGCAGCGAGATCTATGGAGAAACGGCTACAACCATTTTCGCCTCCAAAATACCAATAGCCGGCATAGCCGGCGACCAGCATGCCGCGCTTTTCGGTCAAATGTGTATCGGCAATGGTATGGTAAAGAATACTTATGGAACGGGCTGTTTTATGCTGATGAACATCGGCGATAAATTCATCGCATCAAAAAATAACCTGCTGACTACCATCGCATGGAAGATAGGCGGGAAAACACAGTATGCTTTTGAAGGCAGCATATTTATTGGCGGGGCAGTGGTGCAATGGCTGCGCGATGGTTTGGGTGTTATCAAAACATCGGCCGAAGTTGAGCAGCTTGCATTAAGCGTACCGGATACTGGTGGCGTTTACTTTGTTCCTGCTTTCGCGGGCTTGGGCGCGCCATACTGGGATCCCGAGGCGCGCGGAACTATTGTTGGTTTAACGCGCGGTTCAACCGCGGGGCATATCGCGCGGGCTGCGCTTCAATCCATTGCCTACCAAACTATGGATGTGTTGAAAGCAATGGAAGCCGACGCCGGCATGCCGATAAGCGAATTACGGGTTGATGGCGGTGCTACGGCCAACAACTTATTGATGCAGTTCCAGGCGAATTTGCTGGGCTGCAAAGTTATCCGGCCAAATGTGGTAGAAACTACGGCCCTTGGCGCTGCTTATCTTGCCGGACTGGCCGTAGGGTATTGGGAGAGTGAAGAACAGATAAAAGCATTGTGGGAGGCAGAAAGGACATTTGAACCGGTCGCTCATTCGCCTGAAACGCAAAAAGGAATTGACGGGTGGAAAAGGGCAGTGCGGGCTGCGCAGGCATGGAGTGGAGATTAGAATGAGGAGTAAAGACAGGCTAAGAAAACCTTAAATAAATCTTGTTTCTCAAAAATATCAACTTAAAAACCTAAGATATAATGTCACCATTTATAGCTGAATTTATCGGTACCATGCTGCTCATCCTGTTGGGGGATGGTGTGGTAGCCAACGTGCTTTTAAAAGATACCAAAGGCAACAATAGCGGTTGGATAGTCATAACCACCGCATGGGGGTTGGCGGTGTTCGTTGGAATAACCGTTGCAGGACCCTATAGTGGTGCGCACCTGAACCCGGCAGTAACCATTGGTCTGGCCATAGCCGGTAAATTTGCCTGGGCCAATGTGCTTCCCTACATTATCGCTCAAATGCTGGGCGCCATGTGCGGTGCGTTCCTGGTGTGGTTGATGTATTACGATCATTTTAAGCGTACCAACGAACCCGGTTCCGTACTGGCGGTGTTTTGCACGGGGCCTGCTGTGCGCAACTATGTGTCCAACATTGCCAGCGAGATCATCGGGGCGTTTGTGTTGGTTTTTGTGGTCTTTTATGTGACTAAAGCGGAGATCGTGCCCACCAAAACCCCCATCGGCTTAGGCTCGGTTGGCGCTATACCGGTGGCATTTCTGGTATGGGTTATCGGTCTTTCATTGGGTGGTACCACCGGTTATGCCATCAACCCGGCCCGCGACCTTGGTCCGCGTTTAATGCATGCCTTATTACCTATCAAAAGCAAGGGTACCAGCGATTGGGGTTATTCGTGGATACCTGTCATAGGCCCCGTTATCGGGGGTGTTATAGCGGCATTGGTCTATTTGCAATTAAGTTGAACAGAAGTACGTATTCAGCATTAACACGCTGTTTTTCTATACCGTAAGAACACTGTTTTCACTGCGTAAAACTACGTATTGTTTAAAGAGATAAAAGTGGTACACCTGCAAAAATAAGTCTGAATATCAGCATCTTGGGTTTTATATAATCAAAAAAATAGGCTTGCATACTTGCTGTACGCTTGTTGGTTAAGTAACCAATTAATTCTAATTTTAGTAAAATAACCCTCAACTCACTCATTTCAAATCATGGAAACAAAAACAAGGACCCCTATAACCGGCAAAGAAGGAGCCGAAATTGATATTAAGATAGCAGCCGAATGGACAAAAAACCACCGCGACCGTTATCCGCATAATTCAATTTCGCAATTTTTTGGTATTGAAATACTTAACCGCCTTTTGCAGCAACCGGGCTGCCTGGGCATACGTATTTATTATGGCAATGGCCAAAGATTGAACGGCTGGCAAAAATTCATCTTCGCTATCGCCAATTTTTTGAAGAAAAACCTGGCCGGCGCCATCGGCGACGATCATTTTATACTGGTGGGCGCCAATGCCCAAGGCCTTGATCTTTTGCCGGCGGATGGAAAAGTTGACGTTGCCGCTGGCGCTGCGCAACCGCAAATGTTTAAAGCAATGGCAACCACAGACGGTTCGACAGGTGGCGACACCGGCTTTGTTGCCGAACAGGCACATCCTTGCCCCGGATCGGCAAATTGCCCCAAAAATGTATTGACTGGGAGCTAATATTGGATTTGACATGTCTAAAGAGGCCTTGTTTGATTATATTTCATCGTTTTCAGGATTAATACCACTGATAGCGTTTGTTTATAATTTCAAATACCTTGATAAGGTAGCCCGTATTATTGGTTTCTTTCTGATTGTATCATCCTTATCCGACCTGCTGCAATGGATATTCCCGATATGGCACATCGACAATACGATCGTTATAAGTGCTTTTATTGTACTTAACATCATATTTTTCGGTATAATATATTATAGAGTGTTTATTAACCTGGCTATGCGGCGGCTTACGATTATACTATCGGCACTGGCTATTATAATTTCACTTTACTACAGTAAGAATATATATGCCGAACCCTGGGCAAATGCTGCGTCGAGCATTGTTTTTATCATATTTGCCCTTATCTATTTTTACCAGCTGCTTAACTTGCAGGAGTTTGTTCATATCGAAAAGCAAGGCCTTTTTTGGTTCAACGCAGCAGTGCTGTTTTATTTTTCCATCAATATTTTTGTGGTTATGCTTATTGGACGCATCCCGGTTGAAGAACGCGCACAGTATTACATCATTCAGAATATTACCAATATTATTGCTAATTTGTTATTTTCAATTGCTCTACTTTGCCGACCTCAGAAAACAACATAGTTCCAGTACTCATCATAGGCACAACAGTAGTGGTAGTGCTCATTGCCGGTCTGTTTTTCTTTGTGATCGTTTACCAGCGAAAAATGATCAAAAACCAGGTGGCATTACGGCGCCTGGAAGATGAGCGGCAGCAGGAGTTGCTGAAAGCGGTGATAGATGCGCAGGAAAGCGAACGAAAACGCCTGGCCGAGGACCTGCACGACAGTGTTGGGCAGGTGCTTTCGGCCATAAAGCTAAAACTGCATAAACTGGACAAGCTTAATGAGGGTCAAAACGCCATGCTGGCCGATACCCGTAAGCTTACAGATGAATGTATACAGGAGATAAGGAACATCATTCACAATGTATTGCCTCCTGTGCTGACGGATTTTGGCTTGATAGACGCACTGCAGGCGCTATGTGTTAAAATGAATGACAACACACCTATACAAGTGACATTTACCCGAAAGCTTGCGGACGAGCGGTTTGGGTCGGAGATAGAGCTGACGCTTTACCGCATTGCGCAGGAGCTTTTTGGGAATGCCGTCAAACATTCGGAGGCGACAAATATACATGTCGACCTGGCTAAAAACGGCAATACATTGGTGATGAGTTTTCGCGACAATGGCAAAGGGTTCAATATTGAAACCGTTAAGCACGGGTTTGGTATAAAAAACCTCCGCAGCCGCGTGCAGCTCATTAACGGGAAGATAGATATTTACTCGAAACCGCTTAGCGGAACAATAACGACAATAAATATTCCGCTTCCGCGGCGATAAACTTATAATTAATAAATTTATTCTATATTTATCTCGTCCATGAAGCCGATAAATCTTGCAATAGCCGACGATCACAAAATTTTCAGGAATGGTTTAAAAGCCACCCTGGAGGATTGCGCCGATTTCAATTTGATCATAGAAGCATCAAACGGGAAGGAGCTGATAGGACAACTCGCCACCCGTACCCCCGATGTGATATTGATGGACATCAAAATGCCCGAAATGGACGGCATGCAAACGACTGCGCACATCCATCAGAATTTCAAGGATATTAAGGTGCTTGCACTTTCAATGCACAATGAAGACAAATACATTGTGGATATGATGAAGGCTGGTGCATCGGGGTATTTATTAAAGAATGCCGAGCCGGAAGAGATAATAGAAGCAATTTCTACCGTTTACAATAAAGGATTTTATTTCAACGAGCACCTTTCAGTAACCCTTATCAAGCAATTGGTTGGGCCGGGACAGGCCGATGCCGGGCAGCAAAGCATCGAATTGAATGACCGGGAAGTGGAAGTTCTGAAATTAGTTTGCCAGGAATATTCCAACCAGGAAATTGCGGATAAAATATTCCTAAGCGTGCGTACGGTGGAAGGCTACCGGGCGCGGTTGTTTGAAAAGACAGGCTCAAAAAACCTGGTGGGGCTGGTAATATTTGCCATTAAGCGTGGTATTATCAGCGTTTGATTTCTCCTTTTTCTAATTCCATTTTGCATTCTGCAATTCTCCCATAGCTTTGCACTATGGAAACCATTACCTGGCACGATTTTGAGAAAGTCGAACTTCGCGTGGGCACTATACTCGAAGTATCTGATTTTCCTGAAGCACGCAAACCCGCTTACAAAGTAAAAGCCGACTTTGGGCCATACGGTATCAAATGGTCGAGCGCGCAGATCACAAAACATTATACGAAGGAACAATTGGTCGGGCGGCAAATCGTTGGGGTTATTAATTTTCCAAAAAAACAGATCGCCACTTTCATGTCCGGGTTCCTGGTTACCGGCTTTGCCGATGAAAACGGTGATATTGTTTTAACTTCGGTAGAACAAAAAGTGCCGAACGGCAGTAAATTGATGTGATGCGCTACTACACTTTCGGCGATGAGCCGGCCATATCGCCTGATGATTTTTTCATGAATGAGGCGCTGAGGGAAGCCAAGCTGGCTTTGGACGAGGACGAGATCCCGATAGGCGCCATTGTGGTTTGCAAGGGAAAGATCATAGGCAGGGGTCATAACCTGACCGAGCGCCTGAACGATGTATCGGCCCATGCCGAAATGCAGGCTTTAACAGCTGCGGCTAATTTCCTCGGCGGCAAATATCTGAAAGACTGTACGCTTTATGTAACCCTTGAACCCTGTGTAATGTGCGCCGGGGCATCGTACTGGTTCCAGCTGCAAAAGATAGTTTTTGGCGCTTACGATACACGCATGGGTTTTGGCAGGCTGAATCAAAAGATAACCCACCCCAAAACGATTATCACCGGGGGTATAAAGGAAAACGAGTGTGCGGAGTTGATACGGGGGTTTTTCAGGAGTAAGCGGAAAGCCCCGCCAAACCCTCCCCGGTAGGGGGGCTTTTAAAGTGTCTCCTGCAGGGGAGATTTATAAGGGCGTCTCGCAAGAAATTGACATTTAATAGAACAAAAGTCACCCTCATAACTTTATATTTGTAGGATACGATTCACAACCTTTAAAAATAGTTCATTATGGCATTTACACTACCGGCATTGGCCTACGCTACCGATGCTCTGGAACCTCACATCGACAAAATGACGATGGAGATTCACCACGGAAAACACCACCAGGCTTACGTTACCAATTTAAACAAGGCACTCGAAGGTAAACCAGAGGCGGATAGCAATATCGAAGATATCATCAAAAACATTTCGAAGTTCCCGATGGGAGTTCGCAACAACGGCGGTGGTCATTATAACCACACCATGTTTTGGACCCTGCTTTCGCCAAGCGGCGGTGGTGAACCGTCCGGTAAACTGGCTGAAGCAATAACCAGTACGTTCGGTTCGTTTGCCGACTTTAAAACCAAAATGTCCGAAGCCGGTGCAACCCGTTTCGGTTCAGGTTGGGCATGGTTAATTGTTACTGCTGATAAAAAGCTGGCCGTTACATCAACCCCTAACCAGGATAACCCGCTGATGGATATTGCCGAAGTGAAAGGCACGCCTATCTTAGGTATCGACGTTTGGGAGCACGCTTATTACCTGAAATACCAGAACCGCCGCCCGGATTACCTGGCAGCTATCTGGAACGTGATCAACTGGAACCACGTTGCCGAGCTGTACGCAAAAGCAACAGCTTAATTAAAAGCAGATAAAACTTAAAACGGCAGAACTTAAATCACTCTGCCGTTTTTTGTTTAGTATAAAACCATGTCATCGCGAGGAGGGACGACGAAGCAACCTCGTCACACACACCCGACGGGATTGCCGCGCTACGCTCGCAATGACAAACCATTTAGTTATGAAAGCCATCGTATTAGAAGCAGCCGATAAGCCGCTTGTATTAAAAGAAATCGACAAACCCGTATTAAGTTTTGATGAGGTTTTAGTACACATAAAAGCGGCGGCGCTTAACCGCAGGGACTACTGGATAACCGTAGGCAAATACGCGGGGATAAAATATCCGTCGATATTGGGTTCTGATGGCGCTGGTATTGTGTCGGAAACAGGAAAGGATGTTGATAAGCAATGGCTTAATAAAGAGGTAATCATCAACCCATGCCACAACTGGGGATCCAATGCCGATTATCAAAACCGAGATTTCAGCATATTGGGTTTGCCGGAAGACGGCACCCTGGCCGAATATGTAAAGGTCAAAGCGGAATATCTATACCCCAAACCAGCCCACTTAAGTTGGGAGCAGGCAGCTGCATTGCCGCTTGCGGGACTAACAACCTTTCGTGCATTGTTCACCAAGGGTAAGGCAACAAAGGGAGATAAGGTGTTAATAACAGGTGTGGGCGGCGGCACTGGCACATTCACCCTGCAATGGGCGGTTGCTGCAGGTTGCCAGGTATTTGTAACATCCGGTTCGGGCGAGAAGATTGAGAAAGCAAAGCAGATGGGCGCTTCGGCAGGTGTGAGCTATAAAGCGCAAGATTGGGCCGAACAGTTAAAACTGATGGCGGGCGGATTTGATGTGATCGTCGACAGCGCCCTGGGCGATGGCTTTGATAAATTGCTCGAGCTTGCTAACCCCGGCGCAAGGATCGTTTTTTTCGGGGGCACAGCAGGCAATATTCCGCCGCTGAACGGGCGCAAAATATTCTGGAAACAACTGCAGATATTGGGAACAACCATGGGTTCGCCGGATGATTTTAAAGCAATGGTAGATTTTGTGAACCAACACAAGATAATCCCGGTTGTCGATGAAGTATTCCTGTTAGCAGATGCCGATAAAGCGGTGCGCAAGATGGAACACTCATCTCAGTTCGGCAAGATCGTTCTTAAAACCTGACACCTATGCTTCAGCTGCGAATTGAAGCCATCAAATGGGAACTGCCTGATACAGCGACCTTTTTTTTAAAAGAAGTGTCCGGGAAGAAGATAACATATAAAGCGGGCCAGTTTTTGACACTGATATTTACTCACCGCGACGTAGAGATACGGCGCTCGTATTCATTAAGTTCGGCGCCACATGAGGGCGTGCTGGCAGTAACTGTTAAACGCCAGGCCAACGGCGAGATATCCCGCTTTATGCTTACTAAGCTTAAAATTGGTGATATATTAAATGCGGTTGAACCCGCCGGACGCTTTACCGTAAATGACTATCAATCCGAAAAAGACATCTTCTTTTTTGCCGGCGGCAGTGGTATCACTCCTGTTTTTTCACAGATCAAACACGTTCTGGTACGCCAGGGCAGCAGCAAGCTAACGCTGCTTTATAGCAGCGCCGGCATGCCTGTTTTATTTAAAGCCGAACTGGATCAAATCGCCACGGAGTATGCGGAAAGATTGCATATCCATTATTTTATAAGCAGTGAAGGCAGGCGGCTAAGTAACTTGCTGGTTGAACAATTGGTAAAGCAAAACAGCCATTTCGATATTGATAAGGCTGAGTTTTACATCTGCGGCCCCTTTGCCTATATGCGCATGGTCCGGCTGACGTTGCTCTATACCGGAATCGAACCAAACAAGATACGAAAGGAAAATTTTGTGATAGAAACGGTGCCCGTTGCCGGAAACCTGGTCAATTACCCGCCGGGGAGAGTGAAGATCCATTTTAAAGACGAGGTATACGACATAGCTGTTGGCGAAAATCAATCGATACTGCAGGCGGCGCTTCAAAACAAATTAGCCATTCCTTATAGCTGCCGCGTGGGCGCCTGCTCAACCTGTTCGGCTATATGTAAAAGTGGAAAGGTAATTATGTCGGCTAACGAAGTCCTGACCGATGAAGATGTATCAAAAGGGTGGGTGCTAACCTGCACCGGGCACCCGGTAAGTGATGATGTAGTGATCGGATTTCGCGACACCGGAGAATAAAATAAAGGCGGTCACTCTAAAGTTCTCAAAGAGTGAGCGCAGGCCTTCGCGCATGTTTCGAGAGCCTCAACATGACACCCCCTTAGCAATGAAATAGTGCCTGAGTTACCCATAAGCAGATCTACTGCGTTACGGGCAACCAGGACTTAATGTGTAGCAAGCCTTGCGTGCGTTTTGCGATGGGCTATATCTTTAATAGTGACTTTCTTCTTTGACTTTTTCCGTTTGCCAAGCCATACGATAAAGCCGGTTACAGGCAAACTGGCGCATATCAAGCTAACTATGAAAGCTAATATCTTACCTGGCAGGCCCCATATTTGTCCAACATGAATATCGTAGTTCATGGCATTCATTTTCAGGCCGGCGCTTTTCCTGGAATGCGGTAATCGCTTAAGCAATTTACCGCTGAACTTATCGAAATTGTACTCATCGCTTTTGTAATAATGCAGGCTTTGGGCATAGGCCGTTACGCCTACTGCATCCGCTTTGGCTGTTGGGTCGTATATCAAAAACATCTCTGCTTTCGGCGACTGCTGTTGCGCAACCTGTAACGCATGATCAATAATAGGTTGGCCTGCCTTAATCTGCGGAAGCGTATCTGATTTCGGCTCAATCTTTTCATCCGGGTATTTTCTGCCGAAATTGGCAGCATTATAAATACCCTTGTTCACCCAGTCAAAAGCAATAGATAAGCCCGTAATGGCAAGAATGATGGCGATGCTGGTAGCGTAAAAACCAAGTACGTTATGCAGATCATAGTTGATCCTTCGCCAGCGCGAACCCCATTTGATGGTAAAACTTCGCTTGCAGTCGCTTTTGCGCCTGGGCCACCAAAGGATGATACCCGTTATCATCAAAACCAGGAATATCAAAACGGAGATACCCACAACCACACTGCCTATTTTCGGTGGCAGCAGCAGGTACAGGTGAATATATTCGACCACTACAAAGAAATTCGATTGGATATTTTCCCGGTGTATTACCTGCCCGGTATACGGGTTAAGGTAAATGTAATCCAGGCTTTCCTGCCCCTTACTTGCCAGCACTGCTGCCGGCCGGTCCTTGCCGTAATAGTAGATATAATTGACAACAGCTTTTGGATCATCTTTAAGCGCTTTTTGCTTTAGTACCGATGGCGCAAGGTAAGGCTGCTGTAGTATTTCCACCTTTCGGTAGCTGTGAATAGCGTCCTGTATTTCGTCCTGGAAACAGAAAATACAACCGGTAATACTTACAATAACTACCACCAGCCCGGATATAAATCCGAGCCAGCGGTGAATAAATAATATGCTTTTTTTTAAGCGCGTCATCTTAAAACTTATAACCGATGCTCAGGCGTACTGTTCTTGGCGCTTCGGCCTGCCAGCTATATACCGTGGCACCGGTAGAGCTCAGGTAATCTTCGTGCCCTCCCGAATACAGGTATTTATCAAGTACATTATTTACCGTTAACCCCAGGCTGATCTTTTTGACCTGGTAATTAGCACCTGCATCCAAACGGAAATAGTTTGGCAGGTCTGATGTGCCTGTACCTAAACTCCACGGAAGACGATCTATCTGCCATTGATAGCCTGTTGAAAAGCCCAGGCCTTTAAAACCGCCGTGTTGGATGGTATAAGTAAGCCAGGTATTGGTGACATGCTTGGCAAAACCCGGTACGGGGTTGCCGACATTGGCCGGGTCTGTGTCTTTATTGATCTTCGAATCAGTATAAGCATAGTTGGCCATTAAAGTTAGTCCGCGTACGATCTCTCCGCGTGCGTCAAATTCGACCCCGGTTGTTTTGGTTTGACCTAATTGTATCACATAATTAGCTGCCGGATCGCCATGATTATCCGGGTCGCCTACTAATTGGTTGTTCTTGAGTATGCGGTATGCAGATAATGTGGTGCTCCATTTACCACCAAACCAGTCGCGTTTTAAACCTGCTTCCAGGTTATTTCCGGTAACAGGCTTAACTTTGGCACCGCCAAAAATATTGCCGGTTTGAGGTAAAAAGGATTGATCCACGACGGCATAAACAGATGTGTTTGGGTCTATAGAGTAGCTCAACCCAAACCTTGGTGTAAATTTCCGGTCATTGGTCGATCCGGCGTAAGGATCCACCGTAGTGGCATGGGTAAAGCGGGCAGCTACGGTCAGGCGGAGTTTCTGATCGAAAAAACCGAACTCATCCTGTGCGTATATCGACTGATATTTCTCGGTTGAAACAAAATCCTTGCCGCGTACGCTCAAAGGAGTTTTTGTATCAAACACCGGAAGCGTCACGGGCCCGTTGTCAGGATGATAGATATTAAACGGAGTAACCGGGTCGAGCGAGCCAGATTGGTTATAATCGGGGATGTAATATTTATCGCCGATATCCACACCGCCTAATACGCGGTGTTTGATAATGCCTGTTCCAAATTCACCATTAACAAAAGCCTGGGCGAATTTATTCCTGTTTATAGCATCCCAATAGCCAAGGTTACGGTCGATATCGCCATTTTCCTGGATACTGTTTATCCAATACGTGTAAGCTTTTTGATAGTAATAGAAATAAGCGCCTTGCGCAGTAACTTTCCATTTGTCGCTGAACTTATGATCGTAGGTTAAAAATGCACTATGGTCATTGATGGCAGATGACGGCGTATTAGAGGGTGCGTTCGTGAAATCGCGCGGCAGGCTTGCATATCCCTGTGTCGAGAAAAGATAGGCCGTGCCAAAGGCATTCATTCGCTGGTGCTGATAGTTGTATTCAGCGGTCAGGGTGTTTTTGTCGTCAAATTTATAACGCAGTACGGGTGCTATGCCCACCCTGTTGGTAAAATCATACGGCCTCCACGATCCGGCAAGCTGACCCACTGCGTTAAGCCTGTATTGCAATTTGCCGTCTTTGGTAAGTGTGCCGTCAAAGTCGGCAGTAGCGCGGTAGGTATCAAAGCTGCCTGCTGTAAAGCTAAAAGCTTCGCTGGTTGTGCCTGTAGGCTTTTTGGTAACCACGTTATAAAAACCTGAGGGATTGCCGCTGGCCAGCATAAATCCCGCGGGGCCTTTCACAAACTCTATCCGGTCAACAAAGGCCATATCTTCCGTAAGCGGGCCCCACGTAGCTTCAATGTTCATCCCGTTCCGGAAAGCGGCAATCCTATCGCCCCGGGCATTAATGCGTGCGTAATTGCCCCAATGCTCCTGCATGGTCAAACCGCTTACATTACGCGATACGCCTTCCAGCATATTAAATATCTGCTGATCTTTGATCTGCTCACTTGATACCTCCTGTATATTTTGCGGCACTTGCAATACCGGTTCGTTCAAACGCAGGCTGGGTGAGGGCTCATCGAGCTTATATTTTTGCCTCCTGCCCGATATATTGACTTCACTTAGCTGGTTGGCATTTTCTGTCAGTGTAAAATTAACGATGATTGTTTTTCCACCAATTAGCTCAACTTCTGCCTGCTGTGATTTGTGGCCGATATAACTGGCGACCAGCGTATACTTGCCTTGTGGTGCCCTTAGACTAAAAGTTCCATCCTCATCGGTGGTTGTTCCATACCTGGTATTCAATAGTGCGACTGTGACATTTTCAGCAGGTTTATTATCCTGGGTTACTACTTTACCCCGTATGGTGCCCCTCTGCAGATCGTCGTCATCTGCTTTGGTTTGTAGTGGGGCAATAAAGAAGAGAGATAGGAGAATTGTAAAGAAATTCCGGAGATGTTGAGTTTGCTTCATTGTTTATTTAGACTAATTATAAATAATGTCGCAAATGTATAGTTGAAAACCCGACAATCCAAATTATTTAGAAAGATTCTAAACAAAGAGGTTTTTCAAGAAAAAAATAGTTCAAGTCGAAATTGGAATCCCTTATATCTCCATCACTTCCTTTTTCTTCTTACTTTTCATTCGTTTGGGGACGAATTCCAGTATCTCGGTTTTCAGCGCTTCTATCATCCGGCGCTTCAGGAAGTTCTTTTGGATAACGATACTAACCTCACGGGCAGGTTCAGGTGTTTTAAAATAACGGACCTTGTCCAGTTGCTTGTCATTTAATTCGGCCAGGGCCAGCTCGGGTAATATAGTAGCGCCATTGTTCTGATCAACCATTCGTTTCAGCGTTTCTACGCTGCCTGTATTGTATTCAAAATGTAAAAACCCCTTGGTTGATCGCCGCCTCTGGCAGATATTTAAAACCTGTTCGCGCATACAATGGCCCTCGTTTAATATCCATATTTCCTCCATATCGATATCATCAGGTACTATGCTTTTCTTTTTCGAGAGCTTGCTGTGTTTGGATACATAGGCAACAAAATTCTCATAAAAAACAGGGATCTCCGTAAGAGATGGCTCATGCAATGGCGTCGACAGGATACCGCAATCCAGCGTACCCAATTTCAGCTGCTGTATGATCTCCTCGGTTGTCTGCTCCCAAACGATCAATTTTACCTGGGGATATTTCTGGATAAAACTTGAAATGATCTTAGGTAAAATATATGGCGATACTGTAGGGATGATGCCTACTTTCAGTTCGCCGGATAGCTCCTTCTGCCGGTCGGTGATGATCTCTTTTATCTTTTCACTTTCGGCGAGCATTACCCTGGCCTGCTCTATGATCTCGATCCCAATTTCGGTTGGGGTTACAGGCTGCTTGCTGCGATCGAATATCTTTACACCGAGCGTATCTTCCAGTTTCTGCACCTGCATGCTAAGTGTAGGCTGGGTAACAAAACACTTTTCCGCAGCCATCACAAAGCTGCGATAGGTATCGACGGCTACAATATATTCAAGCTGGGTAATGGTCATATAGAGCAAATCTAATTAAAATTTTATAATTATTGATTTTCTCTATTTTATAAACCGCGCTAAGTTTGTAAATTGTTAATGGTGAGTATTGAATAAAAAGACCCCAATAGCTTGATACTATTGGGGTCTTTTGTTATTTCGCGAAAACAGCAACCTATTCACTATTGACTATTCACCATTCACTACTCCACCGTCACTGACTTGGCCAAATTCCTTGGCTGATCGACGTTGCAACCGCGCATTACCGCTATATGATAAGACAGCAATTGCAAGGGTATAGTGGCCAGCAATGGTACAAATGCTTCGGCAGTTTGCGGTATTTCGATCACATAATCGGCCATTGCCTTTACGTCGGTATCACCTTCGGTCACGATAGCGATCACATGGCCTTTCCGCGCTTTCACCTCCTGGATATTGCTGATCACCTTTTCGTAGGACGAATGCCTGGTGGCAATAAAAACTACCGGCATCTCATCATCTATCAAGGCTATTGGTCCGTGTTTCATCTCAGCCGCCGGGTAACCTTCGGCGTGTATATAGGATATTTCCTTCAGCTTTAAAGCGCCTTCCAGTGCCACCGGGAACGAACTTCCACGGCCCAGGAACAGGCAATTAGTAGAGTCCTTGAACCGGGCAGCGATCTTTTTTACATGATCGTTGGATCTGAGCGCCTTTTCAACCAGTTCAGGTATTTCATTAAGTTCGGTTAAGTATTCAACCAGCTTACTTTGGGTTATGGTGCCACGTTGCTGCGCAATGTAGAAGGCCATCAGGGTAAGCACGCTCACCTGCGCGGTAAACGCCTTCGTAGAGGCCACGCCAATTTCCGGCCCTGCATGTGTATAAACACCTGCGTGCGTTGTGCGGGGGATGGACGCACCTACCACGTTGCAAATACCAAATATCGTCGCCCCCTTTTCCTTCGCCAATTCGATAGCTGCCATGGTGTCGGCGGTTTCGCCTGATTGGGAGATGGCTATAACCAAATCTTTTTCGTTGATGATGGGGTTGCGATACCTGAATTCCGACGCATATTCTACCTCAACAGGTACGCGCGCGTATTCTTCTATCAGGTATTCACCAACCAGTCCTGCGTGCCACGAGGTGCCGCAGGCTACAATGATGATCCTGTCAACATTCTTCAGCTTTTCGGCATATTCCTTTATGCCGCCTAACTGAACTTTGCCTTGCTGGGGATATATTCTGCCGCGCATACAATCGCGTATGGAACGCGGCTGTTCATATATCTCCTTTAGCATAAAGTGATCGTAACCGCCTTTTTCCAGCATTTCCAGCTTCAGTTCGAGCTCGTGGATATAGGGGGTTTGCACCGTATTATCGATGTTCTTGATCAGCAGGTCGTTGCGACGGATATAGGCAATTTCATTATCATTAAGATAGATCACATTTTTAGTGTACTCTACTATTGGGGTCGCATCAGAAGCTATAAAGTATTCGCCTTCTCCAACACCGATCACCATCGGGCTGCCTTTGCGGGCTGCTATCAGCTGATCCGGCTCATCGGCGCTCATGATAACAATGGCGTATGCCCCGATCACTTTATTCAGAGCTATTCTTACTGCTTCGCGAAGGTCGAGGCCGGTTTCCTTTTGAATGTCTTCCACCAGGTGTATCAAAACTTCGGTATCGGTGTCGCTAAGGAAAACATGACCCTTTGCGAGTAAAGTTTCCTTGATTACCGCATAATTTTCGATGATCCCGTTATGGATAATGGTTAGCTTACGATCGCCCGACGAATGCGGGTGCGAGTTACGGTCGCTGGGCGCGCCGTGTGTGGCCCAGCGCGTGTGGCCCATCCCGATAGAACCTTTTGTATTCAACCCATCGGTAAAGTGCTCCAGGTCGCTCACTTTCCCGGCCTTTTTATAAACTTTAAGATCTTTATCAATGAGCGCTACGCCTGCGCTATCATATCCGCGATACTCCAACCGGTGTAACCCCTTGATAACTATAGGGTAAGCATCCCTGTAACCTATATAACCTACAATGCCGCACATAAATAGAAGTTTTTAAATTTAAAAAGTACAAAAATAACGGCCTGCCCCGTAAAAGCAATAGGAGTGGCGAATTATAATCCAAATAAAACGAAAACGGCCCTGAGACAGGGCCGTTTATTAATTATTTATTTTGGTGTAAGTAATGTTGAGCTTGATCCGGTAAGGAGAGGTCTTGTCTGTGCCGACGGCAATGGTGCGGCCACCGGTTTGCGGTGTGGGGGCAATATCGACAGTTTGCGTGTTTGTGGTGTCAACCGGAGCGATGTAAGTGCCGTAATCGATCGTTTTACCGTCCATCAGGTCCTGAATATAGGCCGTAACGGTAAAATGATAGTTTTTTAATGATGGACTATAATAACCGCCGAAGACTCCTATACCACCCGAGCGGGCGTCGTTTGAACTTGCATCGGGCAATTCGGCCAGGGTATGGGCTATGTCATACCGGTACATCGTCAGCTTTGGTTGCGCATTGTAGGGTATGTTGCTTCCCGGAACCGGTGTAATAACCAGTTCGGCCTTATTAATGACTATCCTGGAACCGATGGTTTTAATAATGCTTTTTAAATAGGGGAAACTTATCTTCGCTTTTAAACCTGCAAGTCCCTGGAAATAGATAACATCCCTAGAACCGCCGGTTGTGTTTGCAAGCTCGGTGGTTACCGCCGTCGAAGGCGTTCTTTTTATCTGTACAGCATGGGTAGATGACAGCGGTAACGAAACAGTTGCTGTGTCTATAGTTGTTCCGTTATTGGCGCGGTAATATACATTGAGCGAATCGGCTAAAGAGAACATAAATGTCCCACCCGGACCGGTTGTGCCCGATTTGTCAAGGGTAAGGTACAGGCCCTTGACATTGTTCAGGAAAACCGTATTGGAACTAAGTTGCGCGCTGCTTGCATTAAACAGGATGGTATTGATAAAATTCTTATCAATAGGCACCCTTAATTGCGGCCCCACACGTTTCAGCGTGTCCGGCGCGCCGGTTATAATATCGTATATTTTAACGCTGTCGTGAGTACGTGCATAAAAACTGCGGGTTCCAACAATTGTGTTATTGTAGTTCCAGCTTTTTGTGTTAAAATACGTTTGGTTAAGCGGCCTCTCAGCTAACTGGTATACGTTGATCTTATACCTTGATGTAAGCGAATCGCCATAAAATCCATCGGCATATTTTAATACAAGAACGGCCGAATCGACGGTTACAGTACCTGTAGGCAGCGAATAAGCGTTCTGATTCGGAAGATTAAGTGCAACAGCAATGTTTGCTTCAGTTGTACCCAATACAGGGTCCTGGAAATAGCCCAGGGCGTTTTTTGTTAAGCCTGAAGTTACCACCGAATCTTCAGGAACAGTATTAACCACAATTGTCGCAGTGTCGATCATCGTACTATTCAACTGGGTTGATGAGGTCACCCCCAGCCCTATGGTACTCTCGTTCCTGCAGCTATTTAAAATAAAAAGACTTATTAACAGGGTCAATAAGTCTAATCTAAGAAATTTCATATCCGATCTCAATACTTATGCAACATGTACCAATTCTTCGTTGGTAATTTCGTCGTAAAAATTGTAATAATTTTCGAAATCAGAAGTGGAATCGAACTCTAAAACCGATTTATGGCTGTTTTTAACATTATTTAACACTTCATCGTCAATATTCTCGCTACCCAAAACTATTCCGTCGGAATAGTGGATTGCGCCTGCGTGAAGCGCCGAAGCGGTGCCTGGTTTGTAAACTTCAGTGTGCGTTTCGGTCATATCGGTCATAACCGCCTTGTTAGCAAAATCAGAATTTAGCTTACCGGTAAAATCATTGTCGTAAACCGAGTAAACTACCTTTGAGTTTTTGAAGGTCGGATCGTCCTTATAAGTAGTTTTCAGATAAGCCGGAACAAGCGAGCTCATCCAGCCGTGGCAATGGATCACATCAGGCGCCCAGCCCAATTTTTTAACAGTTTCTAATGCACCTTTGCAGAAGAAGATCATCCTTTCATCATTGTCAGCATAAAATTTCCCGTCCTTATCATTAAACACATGCTTGCGCTGAAAGTATTCCTCGTTGTCGAGGAAATAAACCTGCATACGCGCGGCCGGGATCGAGGCTACCTTAATGATCAAAGGATTGTCATTATCATTAATGATGATGTTCATACCCGATAAACGGATCACTTCATGCAACCTGTTCCTGCGCTCATTGATATTTCCAAAACGCGGCATCAGGATACGGATCTCGTAGCCTTTGTCCTGCATTGCCTGTGGCAATTGACGCGTGATTTCAGAAATTTTTGTGAGTTCGAGGAAAGGGGACATTTCGTGTGTAATGAACAGAAGCTTAGATTTACCCATCTCTAGTCAGTTATTAAAATTATGTAAAGAAGTCAAAAAATTTGAGTCTGCAAATATAAGCATTATCTTATGAATTACCAACGTATTATGCAAGTTAGTTTTGGTTATATTTAATCAATTACACAACTTTGCCCCATTTTTATAACTTTTTAAGTCGTTGAAGACATATACAAGCAGGAACGGCCTTGGCGAATACCTAAGCGGGTTGCGCGGGGGTAATAAAACCATCGGTTTTGTACCAACCATGGGCGCTTTACACCAGGGACACCTTTCACTGATAGCTATTGCACAACAGCGTTGCGATGTGGTTGCTTGCAGCATTTTTGTAAACCCCACCCAGTTTAATGATCCTAAAGACCTTGAAAAATACCCCCGCCCGATACAGTCAGATATCGAAAAACTGGAGCAGGCCGGTTGCGATATTTTATTCAACCCCGAAGTAAATGAAATGTATGCCGGGAATGAGCAATGGCATTTGGACCTTGGCGAATTGGAACATTTGCTGGAAGGCAAGTTCAGGCCGGGGCATTACCAGGGGGTTACGCAGGTGGTATATAAACTGTTCGATATTGTGAAACCGGACATGGCCTTTTTCGGTCAGAAGGATTACCAGCAATTCCTGGTAATACAGAAGATGGCGGATATGCTGAACCTGCCGGTTAAGCTGGTGATGTGCCCCATCCTGCGCGAACCGGATGGCCTTGCCATGAGTTCGCGGAATATCCATCTGTCGGCTGAAGACCGTCGGCGTGCGCTGGTGCTTTCGAAAACGTTAAATTGGGTAAAAGAAAATTTTAATACAGCCAGCATCGACTCATTACAACAAGAAAGTGCTGCGATGATAAGTGCCGAACCCGGCGTAAGCCTTGAGTACTTTGAGATAGCAGACGGCAGGGATCTGCACCCTGCAACTGCCGACAGCCGTACCATCGTGGCTTTGGTAGCCGCAAAAGTTGGCAATACAAGGCTTATAGACAATGAGATATTGAGTTCATAGCTCACAGATAACGGTTCATCGGAATTTTGGAAGGTAATATGACATGGCTATGAACCATGATCCATCAACTATGAACAACTAATAGTACTTTTGCAAAATGATTATAGAGGTATTGAAATCCAAGATACATCGGGCCAAGGTTACCCAGGCTGAGCTGAACTATGTGGGCAGCATTACGATAGACGAGGATTTGATTGAGGCAGCGAACATCATCCCTAACGAGAAGGTTCAGATAGTAAATAACAACAACGGCGCAAGGTTTGAGACCTATGTGATAAGGGGCGAACGTGGCAGCGGTACCGTATGCCTGAATGGCGCCACAGCCCGCCTCGCACAGGTTGGCGATATTGTGATCATTATGTCGTACGCCCACATGGAGATGGAAGAGGCGCGCAATTATAAGCCCCTGCTTGTATTTCCTGACTCTGATAACAAATTGATCAAGTAAGAACTTGTTTAGTCTTTAGGGTTAGGATAAGCGCTAAGGTCCAGTATCACATGCAGGCTCACGTCCCTTGTAAAAGTTTTCCGCACCTTATAAACCATCCGCACCTTTATATTAGGTTCGCGAACCAGCTGATCCAGGAATTTCGAATTGTCAATATCAAGATTGATCTCGTTTCCGGCGTTGGCGGTGATATCCTGACGTTGCGCCACCTGCATTTCATCCGTCCCGTCGTCTTTAGAAAGAAATATTTTTACTGAACTCAGGTTGCCGATATTGTAGTCGGAAGGGTCGTCCGCCCTTAGTTTTGCTGAAATAACCCGTACCAGGGTTATCCTGTCCGCATTATTGCCGCTTTTGCTGAAATTCTGATCGAAACTATTGGCAATGTTGACAGCTGAATATTCGTTGCCCGCTTGTGCGGATGATACTACGGTGAGTGAACTGGTATAAGGAAAGGACGATTTGATAATGGATTGGTACATGGCGCAGCCGCCGGTTAAGATCGTAAGGATAACAATTGGTATTAAATATCTTCTCATCATTCCGCGTATTAGATTGCCCTTAAGCAGTATGGTAAATATAAAAAATCTGTATTTACATTGCTATGATTTAACTCACAAATGGCAGGAATTAAATTTTAAAAAAATCCATCCCTAATTCTTTCATAAACCCTATCTTTGCATCCCGACGCTGAAGTCGGGTTTTTCGCTTTCAGCGCATAGACAAATAGTTCATAGTTAATGGATCATAGCGCATAACCCACCCGGGGAAACCATGAATCATCAACCATGAACCATAAGCTTCAAAAAAGACTATGCCAAAAGACACCTCCATTAAATCCATCTTAATTATCGGTTCAGGCCCCATTATTATAGGCCAGGCTTGTGAATTTGATTACGCCGGATCGCAAGCCGCGCTTTCATTAAAAGAAGAAGGCATTTCGGTATCCATCATCAACAGCAACCCGGCAACCATCATGACCGACAAAGTAATTGCCGACCATGTGTACCTTTTACCACTTAACTGCGCCAGTATTGAACAAATACTGAAAGAACAGAAAATAGATGCAGTGCTGCCTACCATGGGTGGCCAAACCGCTTTAAACCTTTGCATTGAAGCCGATGAACAGGGGTTATGGGAAAAATATGGTGTAAAGATCATAGGGGTTGATATTGCCGCCATTGAAAAAACCGAGAACCGCGAGGCCTTTCGCCAGTTGATGGTGGATATAGGCATAGGTGTGGCAAGCTCTAAAATTGCCAACTCGTTTTTAGAAGGCAAGGAAGCTGCCCAGCAGATAGGTTTCCCGCTGGTGATAAGGCCAAGTTATACCCTTGGCGGAACAGGCGGTGGTTTTGTGCATAAAAAGGAAGATTTTGATGCAGCCCTAAGCCGTGGTTTGCAGGCATCACCCACACACGAGGTTTTAGTGGAGCAGGCTGTTATAGGCTGGAAAGAGTTTGAGCTGGAACTGCTGCGCGACAGCCGGGATAATGTGATCATTATCTGCTCTATCGAAAATTTTGACCCTATGGGTATTCATACCGGCGATTCGATAACTGTGGCCCCGGCAATGACATTGAGCGACCGTTGTTATCAGGAAATGCGCAACCAGGCTATCAAAATGATGCGTGCCATCGGTAACTTTGCCGGGGGATGTAATGTGCAGTTCTCGGTAAATCCTGCTGACGAAGCCATCATTGCTATCGAGATCAACCCGCGCGTGTCGCGGTCTTCGGCCCTGGCGTCAAAAGCAACCGGTTATCCAATTGCGAAAATAGCCGCTAAACTGGCGATAGGATACAACCTGGACGAAATAGAAAACCAGATCACTAAAACCACATCGGCCTATTTTGAGCCGACATTGGATTACGTTATCGTAAAAGTTCCGCGCTGGAACTTTGATAAATTTAAAGGCGCCAATAAATATCTTGGTTTACAGATGAAGTCGGTAGGCGAGGTAATGGGTATTGGCCGCAGCTTTATTGAAGCTTTGCAGAAAGCCTGCCAGAGCCTGGAGATAGGAAGGTCGGGTTTGGGTGCCGATGGCCGCCAGAGCCGCAACCTGGAAGAGATAATGAGCAGCCTTGAAAACCCGAGCTGGGACAGGCTTTTCCATATTTACGATGCCCTAAGCCTGGGTGTGCCGATAGAGTCGGTACGGAAGGCGACCAAAATAGACCGCTGGTTTTTGAACCAGATACAGGAAATAGTAAACCTTGAAGTAGAACTTCGCCGCTATTCACTGAACAACATACCTACCGAATTTTTCTTCACGCTGAAACAAAAAGGATTTTCGGACGCGCAAATAGCGCATATCCTGACCAACGTAACCGAAGAAGAGGTTTATCAGCGCCGTGCCGGTTTGGGCATACGCCGGGTTTACAAAATGGTGGACACTTGTGCTGCGGAGTTCCAGGCTAAAACACCTTATTATTATTCAACTTACGAAGGCGAGAACGAGTCGCTTGTATCAGATAAGAAAAAGATCATCGTATTAGGCTCGGGCCCTAACCGTATCGGACAGGGTATCGAGTTCGATTATAGCTGCGTACATGGTTTGCTGGCCGCTAAGGAATCGGGCTATGAGGCTATCATGATCAACTGCAACCCGGAGACAGTGTCGACAGATTTTAACATGGCCGATAAGCTATACTTTGAGCCTGTTTTCTGGGAACATGTGCGCGAGATCATCGAACTGGAAAAACCGGAAGGCGTAATTGTTCAGCTGGGTGGCCAAACGGCTTTAAAAATGGCTGAAAAGCTGCATGAGCACGGCATTAAAATTATCGGCACCTCGTTCGACAACATGGATATTGCCGAGGACCGCGGCCGTTTCTCCGACCTGTTGAAAGACCTGGATATACCTTACCCTAAATATGGCGTAGCCGAAAATGCTGAAGAGGCAATTGAAGTGGCGCACAAAGTAGGCTATCCGGTACTGGTTCGCCCAAGTTATGTATTAGGCGGACAGGGTATGAGCATTGTGATAAACGATGAGGACCTGGAAAAAGCGGTTGTTAGCCTGCTACGTAACCTGCCTGGAAACCGTGTGCTGATAGATCACTTTCTTGACCGTGCTGAAGAGTCGGAATCCGATTCTATCCACGACGGCGAGGATGTACATATCATCGGCCTGATGGAACACATCGAGCCAGCCGGTATCCACTCGGGCGACTCGAGCGCGGTGTTGCCGCCATTCAACTTATCAGAAAACGTCATCCGGCAGATGGAGCAGCATACTGAAAAGATAGCCCGTGCGTTAAATGTACGTGGCCTGCTGAATATTCAGTTTGCCATTAAGGATGAAAAGGTATATGTAATAGAGGCTAACCCGCGCGCATCGCGCACGGTGCCTTTTATCGCAAAAGCTTATGATGTGCCTTATATTAATATAGCGGCGAAGATTATGCTGGGTGTGAATAAATTGAAAGACTTCACCATTGAACGAAAATTGAAGGGCTTTGCCATCAAAGAACCGGTATTCTCGTTCGATAAGTTTCCTGAAGTAAATAAGGAGCTGGGCCCCGAAATGAAATCGACCGGCGAAGCTATCCGCTTTATACCAAACCTGGAGGATCCTTACTTCAGGCACCTGTATAAGGAAAAATCGATGTACCTGAGTAAATAATTTAAACATTGGCATAGAAAGTGTCGTATTACAGGCACTAAGTGTAGCATGGATAAGGAATTTTTTAATTTTAAAAACGCCGACCCCGAGTATCTTGAAGGCGTTCTATTGAAGATCCAAAGATCATTTAATATTGAGTTTGATAACGAAGGTTTGAAAAATGTGAAGACATTCGGCGGCGTTTGCGATTTAATAGTCAGCAAAATCAACCAGGGTCATGCTGATCATTGCACAACACAGCACTCGTTTTACCAGTTGCGGAATTCGATCTCAGCTATAACCCATATAGACAAGTGCAGTATAACACCTCATACCAGGTTGTCAAAGTTATTCCCACGCGAAACGCGTTTGCAGGTGATCACTGAGATAGAGCAGGACCTGGGTTTCGACACCAAACTATTGAAGCCAAAGCAATGGGTGATAACGCTGTTCTCACTCCTGTTAATGGCATCCGTTGCCGGACTTTTTTATAACTGGCAGATAGGCGTGGCAGGGATTTTGGCATCACTTGCCGGATTGAAACTTGCGGGGAAATTTGGGAAAGAAATTCATCTTAAAACTGTGGGCGATATGGCCAATAAGATATGCCGCGAAAGCCGCCACGCATGTACGATAAATAAAAATGAAGTTGAGCAGAAAGTCCGCGAAATTTTAGAAAAGCACCTTCAGCTTCAACCGGTCGTTTTGCAAAGGCATTAATTGCCCTTCAGCAACTAATCCACCATCATCCCCTTTACTTCAAAGGTAAGCCGCCGTTTTGGGGCGGTTTTTACGTCGTGCTGTTTTTTGCCCTTTACCGTATCGCCGGCAAAATGTTGCAGATCATCGGCAATGAATAGTTTTTGAGCAATAACATCCATCACTACGGTCTTGCCGGCAAGTGAAGGTGGTACCTTTACTCCAGCAACGGAAAAATGCGCGGCTATGGTTTTACCCTTTCCGCCATCGATAAGAAATTTGCCTTTCTTTACTGACAATACTTTTCCGCGTACAGCTACGCTGATACGGGTCTTTTGGGCCATAAAGCCCTCAACTCTGTTTGCGGCAACTATACCCGTGGTGTCGGGCTTGGCACCGTAAACGGTGCCATGTGCAGGCGCTGTATGATCCTGGGCGAATGCAGGAATAGAAAATAGCAAGGCAAGTAATAAACTGAATGTTTTCATCGTATAGTTATCTGAATAACAGCAGATGCCTTTTATGGTTTTTGCCGAAAGGGATATTGTTAATATTTGTTAAATGGGTTTATTAAGTAACTTTTTTAAACTACTATTGAAATCTGTTAATAATTAGGCTGTTTTGGTTAAGTTTGCGGGATATTCAGAAAAGGCCGGCAAAGTGATAAGGCTTAACGCAGTGCATTAAAAAAGAAAATTTATTCAATGAAAAAACCCCTACTATCGCTTATACTTTTTATCTCGTTCGCAGCTTTTTTGGGCAGCGGATGCAAAAAAAAATCAACTACTGATACCAGTGCGCCTTCGTTAACCACCCAGGATGTGATATTGGATGTTACCTCCACAACTGCACAAAGCGGCGGTACCATAACTTCAATCGGCGGCGCGGCGCTGTCTGCAAACGGCGTATGTTACAGTTCGTCCAACCACACACCCACTATAGCCGACACCAAAACCAGCGAAACTTTAATATACACCAGCTATTCGTTTACGAGTAACCTTAGCGACCTTACCCCCAATACCACCTATTACGTGCGTGCATATGCAACAAATATGTATGGCACAGCCTACGGCGCGGTGGTGAGTTTTACAACAAGCGCGACCATATCGGCGGTTACAGGTACTGTAACAACCTTCGCTGGCGACGGAACTGGGGGCTACCTGGATGGAAACGGAACCGGGGCCGAATTCAGCAACCCGCAGGGGCTTGCCATGGACGCCGCAGGCAATATTTATGTATCAGATTCTTTCAATAACCGTATCCGCAAAATTGCCACCGACGGGACGGTTACCACTATTGCCGGTAACGGCACCGCAGGGTATGTTGATAGCGCCGATGGCGCCAGCGCCGAGTTTTATGCCCCGGCCGGTTTAACTGTGGACGGCCAGGGTAATATTTACGTAGCGGACTACGGCAATAATGTGATCCGCAAAATAACTGCTGCCGGAGCGGTAAGCACTTATGCAGGCAACGGTGTTGCGGCCTATGTAGATGGCGCGGCTGTCAATGTAGCGGCGTTTAGCGGGCCAAGCGGCGTGGCATTGGACGCACAGGGAAACTTATATGTTGCCGACCGCAATAATAACATGATCCGCAAAATAACCGCAGCCGGAGTAGTAAGCCGCATAGCAGGTATAACAACAGCGGGCTATGTTAATACAACGGTTGATGTCAGTAATAGTGTGTATGGCGCGTTCAAAAAGCCCGTGGGCGTAGTTGTCGACGCACAGGGGAATATTTATGTGGCCGATGGCGGCAACAGTGCCATCAGGCAGATTACGCCCGCAGGCGTGATAACCACCATAGCCGGCGGCCCGGGTCAATCGGCCCTTATCGGCGATGCTGCTGCTTTATGTATCGACGGTTCTGGAGACTTATTTATATCCGACGCTGCAGGCCGGATCATCGAACTTACGTCGACCCGTACATTATATTATCTTGCCGGAACTTCTGCGGTATTTGGTTACGCCGATGGGTCGGGGACCGATGCGAAATTTAATTCGCCACGGGGTATTGCTGTAAATACCGCGGGTGATATTTATGTGGCCGACCAGAACAATAACCGGATTCGTAAAGTGGTAGTTGTTGTAAGCGACTAAGACGATGATCAGCCAAATAAAGCGCTGAAAACCTCTTCAATGCTGCCAACTGTTTTAACAGCAATATTATAGCGCGTCAGGTCGATGCGCTTTTTATTTTGTCCGCCCGATTCGAGGTTGTACTTCGAAATAAATATTTGTTCGAAACCAAGCTTTTGGGCCTCTGCAATACGCTGTTCGATACGGTTCACCGCCCTTACTTCGCCGGAAAGTCCTATCTCGCCCGCAAAACAGGTTTTAAAAGGAATGGGGATATCCTCGTGCGATGAGATGATAGCCGCCGCCAGGCCGAGGTCGATGGCGGGGTCCTCCACACTAATACCGCCTGTTATATTCAAAAATACATCCTTACCGCCCAATTTGAAGCCACAGCGCTTTTCGAGCACGGCCAGCAACATATTCATGCGTTTGGTATCGAAACCTGTGGCGGTGCGCTGAGGCGTGCCGTAGGCCGATGTACTTACCAATGCCTGTGTTTCTATCAGCATAGGCCGCATGCCTTCCAGCGTAGCCGAAATGGTAATGCCGCTCAATGGCTCGTCGCGCTGCGAGAGCAATATCTCTGAAGGATTGGAAACTTCCCGCAGCCCTTCGCCCAGCATTTCATAAATACCGAGTTCGGATGCCGAACCAAAGCGGTTCTTCACCGCCCGCAGGATGCGGTAAACATGATGCCGGTCGCCCTCAAACTGTAAAACGGTATCTACCATGTGTTCCAATATTTTTGGCCCGGCTATCATACCATCTTTGGTGATATGGCCGATGAGGAATACCGGCGTGCCAGACTCTTTTGAAAACCGCAGCAGTTCCGCGGTGCATTCCCGCACCTGCGAAACGCTGCCGGGTGTCGACTCGATATGCGATGAATACAGTGTTTGTATCGAATCGATCACCACCATATCCGGCTCCAGTGCCTCTATTTGTTTAAATATGTTTTGGGTCGACGTTTCGGTCAATATATAACATTCTGAGCCGGCTGCTAACTGCCCGCTGCCAACTGCCAACTGACCGAGCCGTTCCGCCCGCATCTTGATCTGCCGCTCGCTTTCCTCGCCTGATACATAAAGCACTTTCATGGCAGGCATATTAAGCGCCAGTTGCAGCATCAAGGTCGATTTACCGATGCCGGGTTCGCCGCCTATCAGTACCAATGAGCCAGCCACAATACCACCGCCCAATACGCGGTTAAATTCATTATCAGGTGTAAGTATACGCTGATCTTCATCAAAACTGATCTCTGATACCTGCACCGGTTTATTGGCACGCTGCATACTGGTGGAAGGCGTTTTCCAGTTAGGGATGGATTTGTTCTCTTTCTCGATTACCTCTTCGGCAAAAGTATTCCATTGCTGGCACGACGGGCATTTACCCAGCCATTTAGGCGATTCGAAGCCACAGCTCTGGCAGAAATAAGCAACTTTAGTTTTAGCCAATGTGTTGATGTGTGAATGTGCAGATATGCAAATGTGCAGATTAATTTTTGAATGGCAATAGCAAATACTAAAAAAATTAGTATTATTGCCTGTCAATCATCAGGAATATGGAATTTAAAATAGACGCCCTCAAAAGGTTGGAATTCGATTCTGCGTTGTGTGATATCGTGAACCAGATCAATGCCTCCGACCAGTTAGCCAGGTACGATTATGATGACCAGGTGCTAAAAGTCACCATCAATGATAATTTGGTGAGAAAAATGAATCCCGATCAGTTGAGTTTGTTGCTGAAGGTGAAATGATATGGCGATGGGTCTTGTACTCACACGTCGTGGTAATGGTTAACACAATTTCAAATACATTCTTTGTAATATATTGATCGTCAATTAACTAAATGTAATAGATCAATAAAAGTGTAAACTATAAATACAAGGTTGCGGCCTTGTTGCAATTCAAAAAGCCGCTGCTTCAATTATTATTCACGGAAGCAATTATAGCGTCGTTGATTTTATTATATAGATCCGCAGAAAGCAATTCGTTCGTTTTGTTTGCTTCGTCTGTTGGATACACAATGTCATTCCACGAACCCATTCCATCAAATACAGAGGCAGTAGTGGCGGCTGATAAAAGTTGTTTGTTTTGTAGCGCGTATTGGGAATCAATTATACAGTCATTATAATAAGGGATTTCCGTGTAAGGGCTGTCCAATTTGTCAATTGCACTTTTAAATACCCCACGCCAATAATCAGTTTGCTCTTTTAGAGAATACGCCATAATTTTATTTAAAGTGATTAACAAATCCTTTTTCGCATTTTCAACTGTAATGATGGTGGGTGATATAGGTTGATTTTTTTCAACTTTTTTGATAACGGTATTCCATATTCTGTCACCTTTTGGTTCAGGTTCAACAACGTATTCACTGCAGTTCCAATAGTCCGAATGGTCATTGTATACAGCCTCAATTAACCATTCTCCGCCGCCTCCGACAAACCCGGCTGATTCAAAATCCTTCATCTGAGATTCATTAGAGTGATTATAACGAAGTTTGAGTTTTTTACAACTATCTTTTTTTAAATGGGCGAACCATAACTGGGGATTGCTTGCCAATAATTTATTTGAAAAAGATAAAGTGGTATCTATAAAGCTTAAGGTACTGCAATACTTCAGGGTTGTATTGTTGAAGTCGAGATGATGGCCGGAGTTTTCTGTCTGTAAATAAGAATTTCCATAAGAAACCAATGCGATGAGTAATGCAATATGTCCATTCATAAGTTAAGGTTTAATTGCTAAATATAGCAATAACCGTTATCCTTGAAAACAAAAATGCAGATGCTCTATCAAACCATCTGCACATCTATAATCCGCACATTCGCACATTAAAGTTTGATCTCTTCATCCTTCGATGAGAAGAAATGAAACTCGGTTATCTGGTAAGCGGGGTTACTTTTAACCCTGATCCGCTGGCCGTATTTGAAATACCATTTCCACTGCCGGTTGAACAGGCCCTGTTTGATATAGGCCTCGATATAAGGGTGTACGCAAAGCGTGATGTTTTTTTCGTTCTGTTCGACCAGGATATAGTTGAAGTTATTCTCTATATCATCAAGCAACAAAATAGTAGGGCGGATAGAACCGGTGCCGTTACAGGTGGGGCAAACTTCGCTGGTTACGATATTCATCTCGGGCCGTACGCGCTGGCGGGTTATCTGCACCAGGCCGAACTTACTTGGGGGCAGAATGGTATGTTTGGCCCTGTCGTGCGACATTTCGGTGCGCAGGAAATCGAACAGGTCCTTACGGTTGGTCGGCTTGTGCATGTCGATGAAGTCGATCACTACGATACCGCCCATATCGCGCAGCCTTAGCTGGCGGGCAATTTCTTTAGCAGCCTCTTTATTTACCTGGAAGGCATTTTCTTCCTGGTTCTCCTTATTGGCAGTACGGTTTCCGCTGTTCACGTCGATAACGTGCAGGGCCTCGGTATGTTCGATAACCAGGTAGGCGCCGCCGGCCAGGTTCACTGTTTTGCCGAAAGCCCCTTTTATCTGTTTATCTACACCGTAGTGCTCAAAAATAGGCTCTTTATGCTTATGCAGGCGTACTATATTTTCCAAATCGGGTGATATCTGGTGCACATACGAGCGTATCTCCTCGTATATGGCGTTATCATTTACATAAATGTGCTGGAAATCGGGATTGAGTATGTCGCGCAGCAAAGTAGATGTGCGGTCGATCTCGCCCAGCGCTTTTTTAGCCGGTTCGATGGAAGGCAGTCGGGTAATGAACGTCTCCCACTTCGAGATCAGGTCGAGCAGGTCCGACTGCATTTCGGACACGCCCTTGCCTTCGGATACCGTGCGGATGATAACCCCGAAATGCTTTGGCTTTATGCTCTCCACTATCTTGCGCAGGCGGGTACGCTCGGTATTGCTTTTTATCTTTTTGGAGATAGAGATAGTTTCCGAAAAAGGTACCAGCACCACATAGCGCCCGGCGATGGAAAGGTCCGAGCTTAGGCGCGGCCCTTTGGTCGAGATGGGTTCTTTGGCTATTTGTACCGGCACAAGCTGTCCCTTGGTAAACACCTCGGATATTTTGCCTGACTTGTTAATGTCCTGCTCCAGCTTGAAGTTATCGAGCAACTTGGATTGGTAGCCGCCACTGCGCACCTGCTTAGTTAGCTTCAACAGGCTTTGTACCTGCGGGCCAAGGTCGAGATAATGCAAAAAAGCATCCTTCTCGTAGCCGACGTCCACAAAGGCTGCATTTAGCCCTGGCATGATCTTTTTGATCCGGCCCAGGTAAATATCGCCAACAGTGTAATTATTAGTTACCTGTTCTTTGTGAAGCTCTACAAGTTGTTTGTCCTGTAATAACGCAATGGTAGCCCCGTTCGGGGTCGAATCGATAATTAATTCTTTTATCAACTGCTACTCCATTTCTAAAGCGGCCAAAACAGGCCGCTTATTAAGTGGTAAAACAATACAAGGTACTTTTACTGCGTTTGCAGTAAAAGGTTACCCGGGCAACTTATTTCTTCTTGTGCCTGTTTTTTCTTAAACGTTTTTTACGTTTATGAGTAGCCATTTTGTGTCTTTTACGTTTTTTACCGCTTGGCATAGTAATAATTTTTAAATGTGAATTTTAATTTTTTAGTTCCTTTATATACTGTTCGATCTTTTGACCAATAACCGGGTCGGGGATCATTTGCTTACATTTTTCATAAGCTTCAATGGCTTCCTTTTTCATCCCAAGCTGCTTATAACTTTCAGCAAGGAAGAAGTAAGGTTCCACTATGTTGTCTTTGGGCGATGCATTCGCTATCGCTGTTTTAAACCGGGTAACAGCCTTGTCAAATTGCCGCGACTGTACCGCAAGCTGGCCAAGGTTTAAGTTGGCCTTATAATTGCCAGGGTCCTTTTTTACCACGTCAAGCAGTATCATGATACCCTTTGGCGGACCGCCCGTTGCGTCCATCATACCGGCCAGTGCCTGGTTGGCGTAGGCTACGCCCAAACCCGTTTCAGCATCCAGGTTATCCGGTTTTAGCTTTGTAGCATTCTCAAATGCTTCAATGGCGTTTGCAATAAATGCGGGCTGTACTGTTGTATCCTGGGTTAGTTTGCTGGCATCGTTAAAATGGTTGCCTGCATTCATCCAATCGTCAAACGTTTTCTCGCTCCGTGCCGCCTCCAGGTAATAAAAGGCCGAAGGGGCAGGCTGATTATCATCATCCCACTGTTTAGCCAGTTTTTTCTGAAGGTTTAGCTTATCGGCGTCTGACGAAGCGTTTTTTAATTGACTTTCCAGGTCGTTTATCGTTGCGGCTAAGGCGGCGCCGATAGCTGCTTTAGCCTGCTCTGATACCTGCTCAACCGTTACTTTCGGTATTGAAGGCTGTGAACCGGCCGCCGCACCCCGCTCGGGCTTGGCAGCGTCGTGTTTTATCAACCCCTTCACGGGCTGCAAATACAAATAAGCCGTGATAATAACAACTGCTACTATAACGACTATTTGCTTCAGGTTCATGCTTTAATGATTACTTTGCCGCTTTTTTGTTACCTGATTTTACCTTGTCAACAAAGGTTTTTGCAGGCTTAAAGCTTGGAACGAAATGTTCAGGAATAATTATAGCCGTATTTTTTGAAATATTACGGGCGGTTTTTTTAGCCCTCTTTTTTACAACGAAGCTGCCGAAGCCTCTAACGTACACATTCTCGCCGCTTACCATCGACGACTTAACAACTTTGAAGAATGCCTCAACAGTTTCTTGAACGTCAACTTTCTCGATGCCTGTTTTTGATGAGATCTCAGCTATAATTTCTGCCTTAGTCATATCAGATTTTCTTTATTAATTTTTGTAAATACTTAACTGTTTTGGGGTTGCAAAAGTATTGGTTTATAACCAAAGATTGAAATAATTAACGGAATTTTTTTGCCCCGACCGGATTTTAAACGTAATAGTTACATTTTTGGTACAATTCGTTGCCATCCAATTACATTTGAGGGATGGATTTTTCAGAAGAGTTGATTAACTGGTACCAAAAAAACAAACGCGATTTACCCTGGCGCAATACTACAAACGCTTACGTGATATGGCTCTCCGAGATCATCCTGCAACAGACCAGGGTTGAACAGGGTATGCCTTATTTTCTGCGCTTTCTTAAAAAATATCCCGGCGTAAAAGCATTTGCCGCGGCTAGCGAAGACGAGGTATTAAACCTTTGGCAGGGCCTGGGATACTACTCGCGCGGGCGGAACATGTTGAAGACGGCACGGCAGGTTATGGAGCAATATGGAGGTGAATTTCCCGTGGCTTATAACGAACTGGTTAAATTGAAAGGGATAGGCGAATATACTGCTGCTGCCATCTCGTCGTTTGCGGCAAACGAGGCCAAAGCCGTGGTTGACGGGAATGTTTACCGTGTGCTGGCAAGATATTTTGGTATCGAAGAGCCGATCAACTCAACCCAAGGAAAGAAGCTTTTTCAGCAAATAGCAGACGAAGTGCTGGATAAAGAAAATGCCGGTTTACACAACCAGGCAGCAATGGAATTTGGCGCAATGCTTTGTAAGCCGAAAAATCCTGACTGCCATATCTGCCCCTTGCGCGATGGATGTTATGCTTATCAGCATAACAAAGTTGCGGAGCTGCCCCAAAAGTTAAAGACAGTTAAAATACGCGAGCGGTGCTTTAATTATTTCGTGGTAACCGATGGCGAAACCGTATTAATGAATAAGCGTGGCGACAAGGATATATGGGCCAATATGTACGACCTGCCTATGATTGAGACCACGGCGCTTTTGTTCCCCCATGAAGTTGCCGTATTGCCCGGGGCCGAAAAAATGTTCGGTAAAAATATCGTTACAATTGAATCTTTTCGTGCAAAGAAACATGTGCTCACCCACCAGCACATCTATGCCCAATTCATCCAAATAGCGCCCAAAGCAGACGAAATAAAATTGGAAGACAAATGGACCTATGTGAAAGTTGAAAATCTTAAAGAAATAGCGCTTCCAAAAATCATTTTTTTATTTCTAAATAATTTTTTTAATTTGTAAATTAATTTTTATATTAATTTACACTATGTCCGGAATAAACAAAGTGATCCTGATCGGTCACTTAGGTAAAGACCCTGAACTGAGATATTTAGAAGGCGGCGTATCAGTAACCAGTTTCCCATTAGCAACTTCAGAAACTTTTAACAAAGACGGCCAGAAGGTTGAGCAAACCGAGTGGCACAATATTGTGATGTGGCGCGGCCTGGCCGAGCTGGCCACCAAGTACCTGCAAAAAGGCAAATTGGTTTATATAGAAGGCAAACTAAGGACCCGGTCGTTTGAAGACAAGGAAGGGATAAAGAAGTACACGACCGAAGTAGTTGCCGAAAACTTTACCATGCTTGGACGGAAAAGCGATTTTGAGCAGGATGGTGTTCCGCGCTCTGGCGCGAAAAGCCAGCCTGATAAAGATATCAACGGCACTATTGCCTCAACAGACGATCTTCCCTTTTAAAAGGGAAACCCAAACCATATCAAATGAAAAAGCCCCTTCCGGGGCCTTTTCTATCTCGTCTCTTATCTTCCGCCCGGCGGGCAATGCTCTTTCAGGTATTGCGTAAACAGGGTGTGCAGGTGTAGCGTGGTACCCGGACCTTCAAATATCCCGTGTGTCCGGTTAGGGTACGACATCAGCTGGAATTGCCGGTTGTATTTTACAAGTTCGTTGATCAGTAACTCTGCATTACGGTAATGCACATTATCGTCTCCCGTTCCGTGGATGTACAGCAAATTCCCGCGCAGGTTTTTTGCATAGGTTACCGGCGAACCTTTGATGAACGGCTCGCGTCCTGCTTCGTCTGTTGGCACGCCCATATAGCGCTCCTGGTAAATATTGTCGTATGATAGTTGCCAGCCCACCGCTGCGACCGCAATGCCCGTTTTATAAATATCCGGGTACTGGAACAGCAGGTTAAGGGTTGTGGAACCACCGCCGCTCCAGCCATGCACCGCTATGCGGGTTGAATCAACAAAAGGCCATTTCAATATTTCCTTTGCGCCCATGGCCTGGTCGCGGATGTTGATGATGCCGATGTTTTTATAGATAGCCTTGCGCCAGGCCGCGCCCTTAGGGGCGGGGGCCCCACGCCCTTCAATGGCCATATAGATATAGCCGTCGTCGGCCATATTGCCCACATACAAGCCATTGCGGCCCACACCGTAGCGGTCGACTACTGTTTGCCCGGCCGGTTCGGCATAAACGGTAAACACCACCGGATACTTTTTGGTCGAATCAAAATCAGTGGGTTTTACCATCCAGCCGTCCATTTCAATACCATCGGCATTTTTCACTTTGAAGAATACCGGTTTGTTTTTGGCGCTCGTGTTCAAATGGGGTACCGTCCCGCTGATGTGTTTATTGTCCGGCAGGCTTACCACCTCGTTTTGATATGGCGTATAACTGTTGGAGAAAATATGCATCGCAATTTTACCGTTTGGCGAAATGGTATAGCTGTGGGTGCCCGGCAAACCGGCAGGAGTAACCATTTCCGGTTTTTTACTCGACCCGTTCAGTTTAACACGGTACAGGTAAGCTTGTGTAGCATTGTCGGGCGAGGCGGTGAAATAAACAAAACCGTCCTTTTCGTCCACGCAGTTCAGGCTGATCATATCGTAATCGCCTTTGGTGATCAGGGTTTCCTTGCCTTCGTTGGTAATGCGGTAAATATGCCGCCAGCCGTCCTTCTCACTTACCCAAATAAACGATTTGCCATCCTTCAGCCAATCCCAGCCAACGGGGTTGCCACCGTTCCAGCGCGATTTTCCGTCTATCCAGGCCTTGTCGGTTTCGGTATGGATGACATGTGTGGTGCCGTTCGAAACATTCCCCACAAAAATCCTGCTTTCATTTTGCGCGCGGTTCAGTTGTTCGAGGATGATCTCGTTAGAATTCGTGGTCCATTCCATACGCGGAATGTAATGCTGCACATTATCCCCCGGTACATCTATCCACTTTGTCGTGGCCGAACTAACATCCACCACGCCTAATTTAGCAGAACTCGGGTCTTCGCCCGCAACCGGGTATTCAACCGGTACGGTGAAGGGATAGATAGAATCAGTCGTATTCAGCATCAGGTAATTTTTTATCTTACGGGCATCTATCTGCCAGTAAGCGATCAGTCTGCTGTCAGGCGACCAGCGGAAGCCGTCGCGGCAATCAAATTCTTCCTCGTATGCCCAGTCGAACGTGCCGTTTATCAGCCTGCTGGTGCCATCGGTAGTTAAGGGTTTGATACTGCCCGAAGCCAGGTCTTCCACATAAAGATTATGTTCGCTCACGTACGCTGCTTTGGCGCCATCGGGCGAAATTTTCGCGAACATCAGGGATGATTCAGGTTTGCCAACGCCGAGTTGTTTCAGGGTTTTGGCATTGATGTCGTACACCCAGTAATCGCCGCGGGTGTTATAACGCCATACCCTTTTGGTGTTGGTGAAGATCAGAACCTTGCTGCCGTCGTCGGTAAAAGTAAAGCCACTAACCTTAAGCGCCTCTTTTCCCGCCGGGGTAAGCATGTCCTTAGTGATGACAGTTGTTTTTTTAGCTGAGTCGCGGGTATCAAACTCCTCGATGCCGCCGTCGCGACCGGCACGATAGTATTGGTAACCGTCTTTTGCCCAGTTGATACCGCCGCGCTGCGCCTTTACCTTGCCGCCAAAAAACAGCAGCATAGCAAGCGCCAGTACGGCAACTCCGGGATAATAAAACCTGGTTTTCATTTAATTTGATTTAATAGTTCAGTTAATTTGAGAATAATTTTTCGGTTAAATTAGTAATTTAACACGCCGCAAATTAATCATCTGTTATGAAAAAACTATGCATCCTGCTCGCAGGTATTATTATCGTTACATCAGCTGCCCGTGCCCAGCATATCGACCGCAGTAAATTCATCAGTGATAGCCTTGATACCTATATCAACAAAGCGCTTACCAACTGGCGGATACCGGGTGCTGCCATTTGCATAGTGAAAGACGGCAAGGTGGTAAAAATGAAAGGCTATGGCATTAAGGAGCTTGGCCTGAACAACAAGGTTGACGAAAACACCCTGTTTATGATCGGCAGCAACACCAAGGCATTTACAGCCACGGCCCTGGCCATGCTGCAGGTACAGGGAAAGCTGTCGCTGGATGATAAGGTGAATAAATACCTGCCGCAGTGGAAACTGGATAACCAGTTTGCAAGCCAGGAGGCGATGATCCGCGACCTGCTATGCCACCGTATCGGCTTCCGTACCTTCCAGGGAGATTTTACTTTTTATAACACCGACCTTACCCGCGAGCAGGTGATGGAAAAGATGAGCCATGTAAAGGCTATCTATCCCTTCCGTACAACCTGGGGATATACCAATTCGGCTTTCTTAACTGCCGGGCAGATCATACCCGTAGTTACGGGCAAGCCCTGGGAAACTTATTTAAGGGAAAATATATTCGCGCCGCTGGGTATGGGTAACACCGTTGCGCTTAGCGGCGATATCATGCGATCGATCAATCGCACAGTGCCGCATACGCTGGTTAACGGGCAGCTGAAAGCGATATCCTATGCGCAGATAGATGGCCTGGCACCGGCGGGCGCTATCAGTTCATCGGTAAACGATATGAGCAAATGGATAATGGCACTGTTGAACAACGGCAAGGTCGGTCCACGCCAGGTGATACCTGCAGCAGCCATTGAGGCTACGCGCCAGCCGCAGGACGTAGTGGGTACGACAGCCAACCCCGATGGCAGCTCAAGCTACCTGCTGTATGGACTGGGTTGGGCGCTGCAGTATTACAACAACCATAAAGTGGTAATGCATACAGGCGGCGTAAATGGCTATCTTACTTCTGTTACGCTGTTACCCGCCGATCAATTGGGAATTGTGATATTGACGAATACAGATCAGAATGAGTTTTTCGAAGCGCTTAAATGGGACATTATGGATGCTTACCTCCACAAGCCTTTCAGCGATTACAGCAGCAAGTACCTCTCTTATTTTAAAGCACAGCAGGCAGAGGAACAAAAGAAAGACAAAATGCTTCGCGATACCGTTGCGATGAACCGGCTGCCGCAGCTCCCTGCTTCCCAATACACCGGGAAATATGAGAACGACCTTTACGGCAATATGACCGTAACCCAGGGTGCCAACAACGACCTGGAAATGCGGTTTGAACATCACCCTAAAATGTACGCCAAACTACAGCCGCTTGGAGGCAACCGCTTTTATGTCACCTTTTCCGATCCCGTTTTGGGCAAAGCGGTATTCCCGTTCACCATCGAAAATGGTAAAGTGACCAGTGTGCGGGTAAAGGTGGCTGATTTTGTGGAGTACGATCCGTACGACTTTAAGAAAACGCAATAGAAGCTTAAGGCTGAAAGCAGAAAGTTTTAGCATATCGCAGATCGCTTTCTGCTCAAAAGCGCTTTTAGCTTTCGGCTTTCGGCTTTCGGCTCAAAGCAGGTTTGTTCATCACAAAATAGAAAAAAACGCCGCCGGTGGCATAAAGCAGCGCATCGACCCAGTCGCCGGTGTAGGTTTTGGACATAGCCGGGAGCAAAACTTCAAAAACCACGCTTAGGTAGAGGACAATGAAGGTGACTTTCCAGGGCGAAAGCACATAGTAATTACTGCGGATGACGGCGCCCCGCATAAACCACAGGCTCAGGTTGGCAATAACCGGTACCGCAAAAAAATCGTCGGCATAGCCGTTTATCCAGGGAATGGGATGGGCCAGCCTGCGAAAAGAATATACAAAAACCCAGATGACACAGCCTGTGACGAACCATGGATTAAGCAGTGTCCTCATTAACCGGCAATAACGCCAAGTATCAGGATCACCCCGGTAACGCAGGCATAAAATGCTATTTCCGAATAAAATACGATCCACCCAAAGGCGTTTAAGAATCCCTTTACCTCGCGGCTAAGGGGGCCATCGGTTGGTTTGATAGCAAAGTAATCTGCTTTACGCGGATTTTCTCTTTTTACTTTTACTTCCGCCTCGTGCGAGAATCGGTGAGGCTCCAGGTATCCTCCGCAAGCCCCGCATTTATCGTCGTGCCGGCCATGGCCGGTAGTCCACTCCCCGCAATGCGGGCACTTGATTTCGCTAACCCCGCTCATAAAATAAATAATTGGTGTATATCAAATTTACGATAAAAAAACCTGATAAGTTCAAAAAATCCGGGGCATTTTTTTCAGCAGGATCAGCCTGCCAGCAGGCTGATGATCAGGATAACGATGGTAATAAAAGTAAATAATGCCAGCTGCACATAATAAACACCCCAGCGAAATGAATTGAACATCGATTTGAACCATTTTCTTTCGGGGCTGTCGGTGGGTTTAGGGGCAAAATAATCATCATCCTTTTTCAGTTCGCGCGTTATCCTTTTTTCCACCTCGAGCGAGAAACGGCGCGTTTCGAGAAATTCGCCGCAACTGATGCAGCGGTCATCGATATTTCCCTGCCACATGGTCCATTCCCCGCAATGCGGGCACCTGATCTCGCTTACCTGGCTCATAGGGCAAAATTAGGAAATGTGAGTGATTAGTGAGTCGTTATTGGTGATTAGTTATCAGGGAGGGCGAAAAAAATCAGCCGGGGATTTTAGCTCCGGCTGACCTGAAATTTAACCAATCCAAACAAACAATAGAAGTAACTTTAACTGACAATATAAATTTACTGCCATAGTTGCCGTTATTCAACAGGATTATATTAACATATTAACATTCAGTGGGGTTTGGAATGAAAGGTCAGTTCTTTATCGCCTTTCTGAGCTTCATCATCCTGGCGAAAAGCGCTGTGGTTAACCCAAGCAGCAGTACAAAACCGGTACCTGAGCAGATCATTTTCCAGGGGATATTACTGCCAAGGGATTTGACAAATATCGAAAACGAAAAAAGCGCCAGAGCCAGGTTTAGCCAGAAGATGAATTGTACTTGTTTTAGCCGTTGTGTTTGCGCTGTTTGTTCCATGATGCAAAAATAAGAAAAGGTTATAAAAAGTCGGTTAAGGCTAATTTCAGGATGCCGATAAGTTCCGGGTCGTTAAATTGATAATTGTCTTCAATATCAAGTATCACCTGTTTTTTACACGTTAAATTCAGCCGTTTGGCAGTGATGTCCTTATGCCTGCGCTCCATAAAAAAGATCACATCAGCCCAGTCTATCAACTTTTGGCTGATACGGATACGCGCTTTGTCACTCGTACCAGCCGAGCGTGCCTGGTGAAAGGCGTGGTTTTTAAACAGCAGTTCGGCCGTTGGGCTGCGCCATTGATTTTTACTGCAGATGAAAAGGAGGTGGGGCAAAAGAAAGGATTTGGTTAATGCGAATTATTTTCAAGGGTATTTTTTAACGGATTCATTTTTTTCCATGCTTCTGTAGTCAAAATGGTCAATTGATTTTTTTTACAATCCCAAATGGAAACATAATTTTTTGACATGACGATACATTGATTCCAGGTTGTGAATTTTTCATATAGCATCAGCGTGCAAATGTCTGTCGCTGTTATAAATTGATCATATTTTGGCAGGTGCGTATGCATCGAAGCCAGCTGGACCTGTGTTCGTTTTGACGTATCGCTGCTGAACCTCGCAGGGAGCAACCCCTTATGTAATTTTTTAATAGCGGTTATATTGTTGTTGTCATCAAAATCGACCCGGTAATCGTTCCCAAAAAGCACTACACCGGTTGCATTCGTGCCGGTTAACACATACACTTTTCTCGTCCCGTTACGGATAAGCGGAACGGGATTTAGCTCAGTATTGCTATATGTTTTGAACAAAGTATCCTTATTAATCCGCGAGATAGCCTCCTGCCGGATGATATACAACTTTTTTTCGATGGCCGAGAAAGGCCGGCTGGTAGTATCAAGCCTATAGTTATTGGGATCAAAATCGTAGTTAAAGCTGATGGTTGATATCACGCCGGCATCCGGTTCGCGGGAGAAAAATATATTAACCAATCCACCGCCCGAGTCGTAAGACAAATAGCCGCCGGCATTATCCTGTTTATTTTTACATTTTGCAGTAAAGACATCTGTGCCATACCACGATGCCCATTCGGACCGGTAAAGGTCCATGCCCTCGCTTTTGATGCTATCTGCAATTTTCTGCAGGTCTTTCTCCTGTGCGGATGCGCGAAAAAATGAAGCTATGCAGGAAAGGAGTAAAATGGTCTTTTTCATTGCGGTTCGGTGAGATCAACAACCATAGCGTTGACTTCCGAATAAAGATAAGCTAAATGAGATATAACACAAGCCGCGGCCCCCAAAAATCACATTCCTTTCCGCGATACCCAAACCTGGCTTTTGATGAGCCATTTGCCGTTAACCAGCCTGAAAACAAAGGTGAACGCGCCGTTCTCCTCGAACGATTGGTCGTGGATCTCGCCGACATAGTCCACAGGGACTATTACGTACACACTTTCGTCGGATTGCAGGTAAACGCTGATGCGGCCTATTCTGCCTTTCAGTCTTTTGATCTTGAGATCCTTGCAGGTTTTTTCGACGGTGTTTACCCACTGTACCCCGGCTGTGGGGCCATTCCACGAGAATGGAGGCTCTTCGTCGGCAACGAGGGCGTTTGGGGTATAAAAATCGGAAATTGCTTTGATGTCGAAGGTACCGGATGCGTTGATAACGGTATTGATGATGCCGACGATGACTTTGCGGGTTGCTGCTGAATCCACCGTATTAGCCTCCAGGGATGCCTTAATAGCTGAGTGCCCCGGTTCACAAAAAACCAGTACAGCGAACAGCACAGAGAATAAAGCGGTAAAAAAACGTTTCATGCCAGCAGCGCGATAAATATAACTAATTTTTTAATTTTTCATATTCATGTAATCCAAAGTAAGGTTGCATAAGGTTTTAACACCCAGCGGGAAAGCGCTTTCATCGATAAAGAAATCAGGCGTATGGTTTGGCGCAACAGTTTTTGGGTCGGCGCCTTTTGGCATACCACCCAGGAATACGAACAGTCCCGGTACTTTTTCCTGGTAAAAGCTAAAGTCCTCGCCACCTGTCACCGCCGGTCCCGCCACGGCATTTGATGGCCCTGCCGTACGCTGTAAGGTCGGCAGCATTTTGGCTGTCAGCGCCGGGTCGTTGTAAGTTACCGGGTAATGCACGCTAAAGGGTATCGCAACATCGGCTGTTGCGCCGTTGGCTTCGGCTGTTTTGGTAGCAATTTGTTTTACACGTTCTATCAAAAGCTTTTCGTCACCGGGGCTAAGAGCGCGCAGCGTGCCCACCATTTCCACTTTTTCGGGGATGATATTGTGACGTGTGCCGCCGTTAATAGCGCCAATGGTAACTACGGCAGGGTTTTCGGTGATATTGACATTCCGGCTGACGATGGTTTGCAGGTTATTGATGATCTGAGCCGAAGTTACGATGGGGTCGGTGCTGAACCAGGGATAAGCGCCGTGCGCCGATTTGCCCTTTACGATGATCTTCATATCATTCACGCTGGCCATTACACCGCCGGAGCGGTAAGTAAGCGTACCAACCGGGATATAGGAAAAAATATGCAAACCGAAGATGACATCGACTTTGGGGTTTTCTAATACGCCTTCCTTCACCATTTCTTCACCGCCGCCGGTTTCGCCTGCCGGCACACCTTCTTCAGCCGGCTGAAAGATAAATTTTACCGTGCCGTGCAACTGGCTTTTCATCGAAGTTAATATCTCTGCAACGGTCATCAGCATGGCCATGTGCGAGTCGTGCCCGCAGGCATGCATCACGCCAACTTCCTGCCCATTATAGGTGGCTCTTACTTTTGATGCAAACGGAACGGGCGTACGCTCGGTTACCGGCAGTGCATCCATATCGGCACGCAGGGCAATTACCGGGCCGGGCTTACCGCCTTTAAGAATACCAACAACCCCCGTTTTTGCAATGCCCGTTTTTACTTCGAGCCCCAGCGATTGCAGGTATTTGGCAATTATGCCCGACGTACGCACTTCCTGGTTGCCCAATTCGGGATGCTCATGAAAATCGCGCCGCCAGGCTACGGTTTGCTTAAAAAGCGAGTCGGCTTTTTTTGCGACTATGGCTTCGAGGCCGCTGGTTTGGGCCGATGCGTGCAGGGCTGCGATAGAAATTATAAGAAAGCAAAGTTTTTTCATCCGGAACGATTTTTTACCGAATATAAAAAATAAAGGGTGATCGGATGGATCGCCCTTTTGTAATATTTGAATTTCTTTAATCTATCAGTTGCTGTAGCCCAGCAGGTCGATAGTAAACACCAGCACCGAATTTTTTGGAATGGTGCCAGCGGCGGCGTTACCATAACCCAAAGCCGACGGAACTATCAGTAATAACCTGCCCCCGGTATTGATGTGTGGTACACCGATCTGCCAGCCCCTGATAACATTGGTCAGTGGCGTAACTAATGCGTTTTCGGTATCGAATAAAGTACCGTCGAGGAGTTTGCCCGTTGAATTAACGGTAATAGTTGAGCTTATAGTTGGGTAATTGCCTGTTCCCGGTGTGATCACTTTATAATAAAGGCCAGAAGCATCTTTAGTTGCCCCGGTAATATTGTTGGTTGTCAGGTAGGCTTGTATCTCGCCGTCGTCGGCAATGGCTTGTTTGGCCGGATCAAAGCTGTCGCTCTTTTTGCAGGCTGAAAAAGTTAGTATGAGTAAACAGAAAAATGGTATATATTTTTTCATTTGATGTTTTTGTGAATTTATAACTCGATTTTCAGCAGAAAATTATGCACGAAAGATCCGTGCAATTGTTTCTTTTGACTAATTACGTGTTAAACAAGCCGGATATTACACGGTCGTCTTAATTTTCAGCTCTTTCATCTGGTCCTCGTGGATGGTTGATGGCGTGTCGATCATTACGTCGCGGCCCGAATTATTTTTCGGGAAAGCAATGACATCACGGATCGAATCAAGTCCGGCAAAAATGGAGCACAGCCGGTCGAAACCAAAGGCGATACCTCCGTGCGGCGGCGCACCAAATTCGAAGGCATCCATCAAAAAGCCGAATTGCTTCTGTGCCTCTTCCTTGCTAAAACCAAGATGTTTGAACATCAAAGCCTGCAGGTCGCGGTCGTGGATACGGATGGAACCGCCGCCTATTTCGGTGCCGTTGATCACCAGGTCATAAGCATTCGCGCGGACATTACCGGGAGCGCTGTCTAATAAGGCAATATCTTCCGGTTTTGGCGAGGTAAAAGGGTGGTGCATGGCGTGGTAACGGCCGGTTTCTTCGTCCCATTCCAGCAATGGAAAATCGAGCACCCAAAGCGGTGCGAAGGTATCTTTATTACGCAGGCCCAAACGACTGCCCATTTCCAGGCGAAGCTCGTTCAGCTGTTTGCGTACCTTATCAGCCGGGCCTGCCAATACGAGCATTAAGTCGCCGGGTTCAGCATTGAAAGCTGCCGCCCAGTTGGTTAATTCATCCTCGTTATAAAACTTATCTACTGATGATTTTAAGGTGCTGTCGGTATTGTAGCGGCAATAGATCATGCCGCCGGCGCCAATTTGCGGGCGTTTTAGCCAGTCGGTCAGTTCATCAATTTGCTTGCGGGTGTAGTCGGCGCAGCCTTTGGCATTGATACCGACAACCAGTTCGGCATTATCAAATAAGCCGAAACCCTTGCCCTGTACCACATCATTCAACTCAACAAACTCCATCCCGAAACGGATATCCGGTTTGTCGGAACCATACAGGCGCATCGCGTCAGCATATTGCATGCGCGGGAATTTCTCAAATTCGATACCCTTAACGGTTTTAAACAGGTGTCGTGTCAAACCCTCGAAAATATGCAGGATATCTTCCTGGGTGATAAAGGCCATCTCGCAGTCTATCTGGGTAAATTCCGGCTGGCGGTCGGCACGCAGGTCCTCGTCGCGGAAACATTTTACGATCTGGAAATAGCGGTCGAAGCCGCTTACCATCAGCAATTGCTTAAAGGTTTGCGGCGACTGCGGCAGGGCGTAAAATTCGCCCGGGTTCATGCGGCTTGGCACCACAAAGTCGCGCGCGCCTTCAGGCGTCGATTTGATCAGTACCGGGGTTTCTACCTCGATAAAGTCCAGCCCGTCCAAATATTTACGCACTTCCTGCGCCATTTTATGGCGAAGCACCAGGTTGTTGCGTATCGGGTTACGGCGCAAGTCTAAATAACGGTATTTGGCGCGCAGTTCCTCACCGCCGTCAGTCTCGTCCTCTATCTGGAATGGCGGGGTTTTGGCGGTATTCAGTATCTCCAGTGAGTCAACAGTTATCTCAATCTCCCCGGTTGGTATCTTGTTATTTTTGCTGGTACGCTCAATTACCGTACCGCTTACTTTTATTACATACTCACGGCCAAGCTCGCGGCTTTTTTCGCGCAGTGTCGCGTCCGAATCGGTATTGAACACTAATTGAGTTAAACCATAACGGTCGCGCACGTCAATAAAGGTCATGCCGCCCAGGTCGCGCGATTTTTGCACCCATCCGCATAAAGTAACGTATTTGCCTAAGTGGCTGATATTTAATTCGCCGCAGGTATGTGTCCGTGTATGTGTTTGTAACATAGCTATATGGTATAAAAGTTTGCAAAAGTAGGCTTTTAGTCCGAAAGTCCGAAAGACGGGAAGTCCGAAAGTATCAATGTTGTTATTTAAACGGGTTTTCCCTTTGATCTTTTCGGATTTACTCAACTGTGCCGTAGAAAAATTTTACTTTTTTGAGAAGTTCTTTAAGATTATAAACAAAATAGGATATATTAGGGTCGCCGAATGAAAAGATATCTGACCCTGACAGTCCTTTTGCTTTTATGCGTGGTTTTTGCCGGAACGGCCCATGCGCGTAAAACGCGGCATACGCACAAGATCGGGGTTAAAGCGCCGGTATTCCACCTGAATGGCGCTACCGACACGATATCATCCTACAATCTGCTATACTTTGCACAGTCGCTGATAGGCACGCCTTACCGCGAGGGGGCATCTGATCCGCAGCGGGGTTTCGATTGCTCGGGTTTTGTGAGCTATGTATTCAAAAGCTTTGATGCCGATGTGCCTCGCTCTTCGGGCGATTATGCAAACATCGGCAGGGAAATCAGTATCGAAGATGCCCGACAGGGCGATATCATCCTTTTTAAAGGAACAAAAAGCTATCACCCGCACTCCATAGGGCATGTGGCGATAGTGTACAGCAATGAAGGCGGTAAGCTTACGTTCATCCATTCAACCTCGGGCAAGGAGAACGGCGTTACCATAACAACTATGGACGGAACCTATAAACGCCGCTTTGTGAAAGTAGTGCGGCTGCTGAGGGAAAATGATATTTTCCAAGCCCAGGCGAACTGATCTTCTTCAATTTCATCCCGTATCAATCGTCTTAAAAACCAACCATCTTCCGCACTTTCCGACTTATGCGGACTTTCGGACTAAAAACATATATTTGCCCTATAATTCTCAAGGGGTGCCTTGCTTTGAGCGATCAAACTGAAAGACAGGCTGAGATCAAACCCATTGTTTAAGTACTAAGTCCTGAGTCGAAAGTCTTAAGTCCGCATTAAGGACCAATGACTAACGACCAACGACCAATGACTCAAACATACACCTGATCCGGGTAATGCCGGCGTAGGGAGAGGTAAAAAGTTAAGTGTACTGCGCATTCAACCCTGGTGTGCAGATGGTTTAACAAATTTTATTAATTCACATTTTGAAAAATTTATTAGCGGCGTTCATCGCCCTGCTGCTGCCTGTCCTGGCAACGGCCCAGCTTTCCGTTTCGGGGAAAGTTACCGATCAGCAAACCGGCTCAGCGTTGCCGGGAGCGACCATTACCATCAATCCAACCGCCAATTCCGTTACCGACGCCGGGGGCAATTATCGCCTAAGTATTGCAAAAAGCGGTTCCTATCAATTCAAGGTTAGCTATCTCGGCTATCAAACCATCGAAAAAAGTGTTTTATTGAAAGGCGACACCACCATCAATTTCAAATTGGCTACCGCCAGCATTATGACTGAAGAGGTTACCGTGAGCGCTACCAGGGCATCCAACAATTCGCCAACTGCCTTCACTAATCTCACTAAAAAAGACATCGACAAAAATAACTCCGGTCGTGGGTTTGAGTACCTGCTGGAACAAACACCATCGACGGTGGTCACGTCAAATGCCGGTGCAGGCGTGGGTTATACGAGCATCCGTATCCGTGGGTCTGACGCCACAAGAACCAATGTAACGGTGAACGGTATTCCGTTGAATGATGCCGAGGACCAGGGCGTGTACTTTGTCGACTTGCCAGATTTGGCCTCGTCTGTGGATAATATCCAGGTGCAGCGCGGCGTGGGTACATCCACCAATGGGGCAGGAGCTTTTGGCGCCAGTATCAATATCCAGACCACTACCAGACGCGATACGGCGTATGCCGAACTGAATAATTCGGCCGGATCATACGGCACCATAAAAAACACGGTTAACCTGGGCACCGGCCTGCTTGGCGGGCATTTCAGCGTAGACGGCCGTTTATCGCGGATGAACTCGGACGGCTATATCGACCGTGCATCGTCACGTCTTAAATCATTCTTTTTGAGTGGGGCCTATTATGGCAAAAGCAGCGTACTGCGCCTGAATGTATTCTCGGGTTATGAGAAAACCTACCAGGCCTGGGACGGCGTGCCCGAAGACAGCGTTAAGAGTGGCAACCGCCGGTATAACGAGTTGGGCTACATCAATTCGAGCAATAGTTACTACAAGAACCAGACGGATAACTATACGCAGAATTATTACCAGTTGCTTTATGACCGGCAGATCAGCAGTACATTGTCGTTCAGCGGGGCCTTGCATTACACTAAGGGGGATGGTTACTACGAGGAGTATAAAAACCAACAGGCCTTAGCAGATTACGGCATAGCCCCGGTGGTTATCGGAGGCACTACTGTTGATGAGACGGACCTGGTGCGCCGCCTGTGGCTGAGCAATGATTTTTACGGCCTTACTTACAATTTTAATTACAGGGCTAATAACGACCTGGGGTTAACGCTGGGTGGCGCTTATAACGAGTACAAAGGCAGGCATTACAACAACATCGAATGGACGCAGGAGAGCACGAATATCCCGCCTGATTATGAATATTCGCGTAATAATGCGAAGAAAACAGACTTCAATATTTTTGCCCGGGCAGAATATAAGCTGGGAGATGTATTGCTTTACGGCGACGTTCAATACCGTCATATCTATTATTCTTTTTTAGGTTTCGACCAAAACCTGAACAATGTGCAGCAGGCTGTAGGTTTGAACTTTTTCAATCCCAAAGCAGGTATAACTTATAACCTGAACGATCACAGCAATGTATATGCGTCTGTAGCTGTAGGCAACCATGAACCTAACCGCAGCGATTTTGTTAACTCATCGCCGCAAAGCCGCCCGAAGCCGGAAAACCTGAAAGATATTGAGGCGGGGTACCGCTTTGGGCAGCCGGGTTTCAGCATTAACGTGAATGGATTTTACATGCTGTACAAAAACCAGCTGGTACTTACCGGTGCGCTCGACGATGTGGGCGAAGCTATACGCACCAATATTAAAGACAGCTACCGCACGGGTGTGGAAGTAAGCTCGCGCGTGAAAATTGCAGAACCTTTGAGCTGGTATGCTACCGCTACCTTAAGCACTAATAAACTAAAAAACTTTAAGCGGTTTTTGCAGAACTATGATTCCGGCGGCGTAGACGAAACCGACTACAAGAAAACGAACATCGCGTATTCTCCGGCCCTTACCGGGTCGAGCACCATCAGCTATCATCCTTTAAAAAATGCGGAGATCGCCTTTGTGACAAAATATGTAAGCCGGCAGTATTTGGATAATACATCGACCCTAAGCAGGTCGCTGGATGCTTATTTGGTGAATGATGTTCGCCTTAATTATACTTTCAAAATAAAAGGTATCAAAGAGATTGGCGCGGGCTTGCTGGTGAATAATATCTTCAGCAAAAAATATCAGTCGGATGGAGCCACGTACCCGGATATTGAGGGCGGTACGGTGGTTAATTATAACTACTACTTCCCGCAAGCCCCGGCTAATTTTCTGGTGTCGCTGAATTTAAAGTTTTGATAGGGGGGAGTCGCTCGGTGAGGTGACTCACCCGGTCGACGCTTCGCTGGACCACCCTCTCTATCGCGGACGATAAAGAGGGCCTTTTTGTTTTTTTTGATTTAGAATACCGTCTCTATTCGCTGCGTAGAGACAGAATAAATTGAGAAAAGGATAATCCAACCCTCTTTGCGCCGAAGGCGGAGAGAGGGTCGGGTGAGTCCAAGTGGTCCATTCACTCCCCACCGTTCTGCGGCCAGCAATAAAGAGAGTCTTTGTTTAATTAATGTTTAAGAATAAAGGAAGATCAATGGCAAAATAAAAGCCCCCTCACACTTGCTGTTTGGGGGCTTTCAACCTAAACCTTATCACAATTAAACTGGTAGGATACCAGTTCAGATACTATAACGCAATTACTATACCATAATTATCTTTTGCTTTATTTTTTTGTTTACTGATTATTTATTGGGCTTTAGCGCTATTCAATGTCCATTTTTTAGTGTTTATTTTTGGTGACATAGTGTTCCATTTCCTATACACTTTCGCAAATTTTAAACCTGTTTTGATAGTTTTTTGCGACGAAAATAGGCATCCGTAAGAAACAGGGCCAGTATAACATCAAATACAAAGAATACCTTCAATATAACAGACCCATTCAGGTAATTTTTAAATCCTGAAAAATCTAAGCCTTGTGGCAGCTTAATATTATCTGTCAGTGGTTTTGACAAATTGGCATGGCTAACCGGCACAGAGGCAAATAGATAGATCACCAGCAGCGTGATAGTAACAATAAAGAACCCGCCGATGAATTTGATAATGTTTTTATTGATACCCGCCTTGAGCGGCTGCAGGGCGTGTTCGGCACGAATGCCTTCCATCACTTTATAAGTGAACCCCATGGACGGTTCCTCCATTTCCATTTTGACCAGCTGCTGGTCAAAGTTCAGCAACTCCTCAAACTTAAGCCGGTAAGCCGCATCCTGTTCGATCAGCATATCAATAGCTTTGCGTTCCTCGTCCGAACAGGTACCATCGATATAGTTCCAAAGTCGTTCTTCTATCGTGTTCATATCAACTCCTTTACTTCTCCTTTTAAATTCTTCTCCAGCTTTTCTTTAAGCCGCTGGCGGGCCCTGAATAATTTTACTTTTACGGTGTTGGCTTCCATCCCGACTGCCTGGCCTATTTCTTCCAGCGACTGTTCGCCCATGTAAAACAGGGTGATGATCGTCGCATCATCCGGCAGCAACTGCCCTATGGCCTGGTTCAAATAGTACGATCGCGACTTCGTCTCGGCCATATCGTTGTTCAGCCCCGACGAATGATTTTCAAGCTGAATATAAGTATTCTCATCGTCGATCGAATCGGTGTCCACTCTTTTCTTACGCAGGAAGGTCATGGCAGTAGTGTAAACGATACTATACAGCCAGGTACTGAACTTCGATTGCTTTTGAAAAGATGCCAATGAACGGTATGCCTTTATAAAACAATCCTGCGCTATCTCCTCTGCGTCCTCGCGGCTTTTACTGAAACGCATGGCAAGCGTAAAAACAAAACGCTGGTGACGCTTTACCAGGTCGGCATAAGCTGCCTGGTTACCCGCCAGGGTTTGTTCTATTAAATCAATATCCGAAAGCTTGCTTTGCATTTACAACATCTCTGACTACTATTCGCGTGCACGGGTTACAGCTTTATGTAAAGATAGCTAAATTTAGTTTGCAGTTTTTAGTTTGCAGTTGGCATATTTACTAGTTTGCAGTCTTGGTTTGCCGTTGGCGCCTTGATTTTAGTTTGTAATTTTGAGTTAGCAATCGGCATTAATTAAAGTTAAAGGCCATACTGCAAACTTAAAACAGCCTACTGCAAACTTTTTTAAAAAAAGAGTGTAACCTGCCGAAAAACCATGTCGTCATAGCTTACAAATACACCAAAAGGGTGGTTTGAAAGAGAAAAAAATACTAACTTAAAAAAATTAAACATCATGGAAAATATGGACACCGCGAACCTTGGCATCATGTGCGGAATTATTATTTCGCTCGGCTTCTTCGCAATGATATTCGGAATAGTTTACCTGTATAAACGCGAAAGAATGGCAATGATAGAACGCGGCATGGACCCCCGGAGGTACAAGCCACAGTCAGCCCCTTACCCGACTTTAAAATGGGGCATGTTGCTTATTGGCGCAGGCTCGGGATTATTCCTTGCATTCCTGCTGGACAGGCTGGCCTTTAAAACCGATTATTACGACGGCAATCCGGCTATCTACTTTTCAATGATAGCGATATGCGGTGGCCTGGGTTTGTTCGCTTCATACCGCATCGAAAAAAAAGAAACAGATAAAATATCTGATCAGTAATAAAGGGTAAAAGCAGAAAGGTGAAAGGGTAAAGGTTCTGGCTAGTGGTCAGGGCCTTTACCCTTTCGCCTTTATCCTTTCGCCTTTATCCTTTCGTCCTTAACCTCGTTTAAAGGTATCGTTCCCTGATCAAATTCAGATGATGCAGCTCATGTCCCACCGTCATATAAACCAGGGCTCTTACTGTTACCGGGTGGTTGCTGGCAATGCCAACCCGCAATAGCTGTTCTTCGGTAAAAGCTTTGAACAGATGGAGGTTTGACGCGCGTACCAGCCTGAACTCTTCAGCCAGTTCGCGGATAGCGCGGCTATTGAAATCGGTATTGCTCATGTAAATATCCTGGTCGAAACCCGGAAGTTCGGTGCTGTCGCGCGAAAAAACAAAAGCACGGTAGGCAAATGTACGCTCGGTATCTATCATGTGACCCAGTACCTGTTTCAGCGTCCATTTACCTTCAGCGTAGGCATGCATGGCAAGTTGTTCGCTCATGCTGCTGAACATTTTATAGGTCGAGTCTTTTAAAGTCTCCATCAACTCCAGTACGTCGGTGGTATGCACCAGGCTAACGTAGGTATTGGCGAACGGCGCGTACTCGCCGGGTTGCGGTTTATGTATCATCTTTAATGCTTTTTAATACGATCCTGAATGTAGTGCCCTTGCCCAGTTCGGAGTCTTTGACAAATATCTGGCCCCTGTGGTAATTCTCCACCATGCGGCGCGTAAGCGACAGGCCAAGCCCCCAACCCCGTTTACGCGTGGTGTAGCCCGGCTGAAAAACGGTCTCAAATTTAGACCTCGGTATACCCTTGCCGCTGTCGGTTACATCGATATACACCTGGTTGCGTGTTTTACTGCCCGAAATGTCCACTTTGATACTACCGGCATTTTCAATCGCATTCACGGCATTCTTCAAAAGGTTTTCTATCACCCAATCAAACAGGGGAATATTAAGCCCCGCCCTTAAGTTGCGATTGCCCGAAATTTCAAAGCTGATCTTATTGCTTACCCTTACTTTAAAATAATCGACAAAATCCTTTACCACATCGTACACGCTGTGCCCCTCCAGAACCGGTTGCGAACCGATCTTTGAAAAACGGTCGGCTACTATCTCGAGGCGCTGGATATCGTTTTCCATTTCGGCTATCAGGGGATCGTCCTCGGCATTGAATTTTTCCTTCATCAGTTCGGTCCATGCCATCAGCGACGAGATAGGCGTACCCAGCTGGTGTGCGGTCTCCTTGGCGAGCCCCACCCACACCTGGTTCTGTTCGGATTTGCGCGAAGTGTTAAATGCGGTATAGGCCACCAGCAGGAAAATGGCAATGACCGAAAGCTGCACGTAAGGGAATATTTTGAGCTGTGTAAGCACGAACGAATCGTGGTAGTAAACATACCAGTCGTTACCGAAAACCTTAAGGCTTATCGGCTCATGCTCCGATTTCATTGCGTCCAGTTCGCCCTGGAAATAAGCCGGGTCGTATTTTTTTGCGTTTTTTACGCCTGGTGCAGGTGGAAGTTTAATATAAGTTTTGGTTGAATCGAGCCCCTTGGTGGTAATAATGTCGCCCTGCCTGTCAACGATCATTGCCGGAACGCTAAGACTATCGCGAACGGTGAATACATAGTTCAGGAAATCGTTATCGTCCGATGCTGTGATCTGCTTCATGCTAAGCGCCCACATTTCGGCGCGGGTACGTTCTGATTTTTTGATGTTTTTAACCAGGTAGCCCGTATAAAGCAGCGAGCCGAAAGCAATTACGAGGGCAAAAGCCAGTAAGAAGTATTTCCAGAGTCGTTGCTGCGCGTAGGGGTTCATGGGTCAGTCCGGAAGTCGGGAAGTCAGCCAAAGTCCGAAAGTCTAAATATCTAAATTCTATCCAAATTAAGCGAAAAGTTGTGATAAGTGCGAAGATTGGGCGTGGTTCTTTTACCCACTCTGTCTCCTTCGTCGACATCTCTCCCTAAATTTAGGGAGAGAGCTGGTTGGTTGTGGTTTCGGTTTAAAAACCCCTCCCCTGGAAACAGGGGAGGCCGGGAGGGGTAAAATAACGTTGTTTTACCCACTCTGTCTCCTACGTCGACATCTCTCCCTAAATTTAGGGAGAGAGCGGTTGACTATTAAAACTCCTCCCCTGGAATCATGGGATGCCGGGAGGGGTAAATTCAGGCAATCAGGTAAAACATGATCTTTTCCATAACCTTATTAGCATCATTTTCGACCTCATCATTGGTAAAGCGAAGGATGTTAAATCCTAATTCGTTCATTACCAAATCGCGGTTGGCATCATAGTCCTTTCTTAATAAATGAATTGGCCCGTCTACTTCTATCACAAGCCTAAGCCGGGCACAATAAAAGTCGGCGATGTAAAAAGCTTTCCTTCCTGCGACATTAGGCACGAATATTGGAAATTGTCTCAGAAATTTCTCGCCTCCGGCGGTACGCTTTCTTAGTTCTTTCCATAGTAATTTTTCGGCAATTGTTGGGTTATTCCGAAGCCGGCGGCATAAGTCAGTGATAGGGTTCATAAACGAAAATTATAAAAAATTCCTGATGTACTGCTATAACATTATCGTTTTTACCCACTCTGTCTCCTTCGTCGACATCTCTCCCTAAATTTAGGGAGAGAGAGTTTTTTGTCTATTAAAACTCCTCCCCTGGAATCAGGGGAGGCCGGGAGGGGTAAAAGAACATTCTTTTACCCACTCTGTCTCCTACGTCGACATCTCTGCCTAAATTTAGGGAGAGACCGGTTTTTTACTATTAAACTCTTCCCCTGTTTCCAGGGGATGCCGGGAGGGGTAAACCTTTCGGACTTCCCGACTAAAAAAGTACCTTTGCATCCACATGTCAGCTAAAAAAGTAAGAGTAAGGTTTGCGCCCAGCCCTACGGGCGGTTTGCATTTGGGCGGTGTACGCACGGTATTGTTCAACTACCTGTTCGCCAAAAAACATGGCGGCGATTTTGTATTGCGTATCGAAGATACCGATCAAAGCCGTTACGTGCCCGGCGCCGAGGACTATATTATGGAGTGCCTTAACTGGTGCGGACTTATCCCCGACGAAAGCCCCGTGGCAGGCGGCCATTACGCCCCCTACCGCCAAAGCGAACGCAAAGTCATTTACCGCGAATATGCCGAGCGCCTGGTAATGCAGGGGCACGCTTATTATGCCTTTGATACGCCTGAGGAACTGGACCGCAACCGTAAAGAGATACCTAATTTTCAGTACGGGCATGCTTATCGCGATACTTTGCGCAACTCGTTAACGTTGTCGCAAACGCAGGTAGACCAGTTGCTGAAAGACGGCGAGCCGCATGTGATCCGCATAAAAATGCCAGAGGAGGAGACCGTTTATTTTGACGATATGATACGCGGGCATGTAAGCTTCAACACCGGCGAAAGCGACGACAAGGTATTGCTGAAGGCCGATGGTATGCCCACCTACCACCTGGCTGTAGTGGTTGATGATTACCTGATGGATATTACCCATGCTTTTCGTGGCGAGGAATGGCTGCCTTCGGCGCCGGTTCATTTGCTGCTGTGGGAGTATCTGGGTTGGAAAGACGCCATGCCGCAATGGGCGCACCTGCCCCTGATATTAAAACCCGACGGCCACGGCAAGCTGAGCAAGCGCGACGGCGCACGGCTGGGTTTCCCGGTATATGCCATGAACTGGTTCGACGAAAAGACAGGCGAGATGACACCCGGTTTCCGCGAGCTTGGCTTTTTGCCCGAAGCTTTCCTGAACCTGCTGGTGATGCTGGGCTGGAACGACGGGAGCAACGACGAGATATTTTCGCTGGATGAAATGGTGCAAAAGTTCTCTATCGACCGTGTAAATAAAGGCGGGGCGAAATTCGATTTTGAGAAAGCGAAATGGTTCAATAGCGAATGGATAAAAAGGTCGGAAGCCGGACGTCTGAAGTCTGAAGTTAAAAAAATATTAGAAGAAAAGGGTGTTGTTGTGACCGACGATGCCTTGCTGCTAAAGGTAATAGACCTGGTGAAGGAGCGCTGTACGCTGCTGCCGGATTTTTACCAGCAGTCGGCGTACTTTTTTGAGCAGCCTAAGGAATATGACCTTGCCGCCGTTAAACCGAAATGGACTGACGCCAAAACCACTTTTTTTGAAGGTTTTATGACCATGCTGGGCAATACGGAAAGGCTTGCCGGCGAAGAACTGGAACAATCGTTCAAAGCATTGGCCGAAGAACACGGCATTAAAGCCGGCGAACTGATGCTGCCCTTCCGTATTATGCTGGTTGGGGGCAAATTCGGGCCGCATGTGTTTGATATCGCTGCATTGCTGGGCAAACAGGAAACCATTGCCCGCATAGAAAAAGCGCTGGCCGCATTTTCAAATTAGGATAAAATCTTAACCTTCGCTACACAAAAAGCTGACGTATAGGTATGTAATCTTATTTTTACTTGTGTGCAATGGCTATTAGCGTATCTTTGCAAGTGGTTAAAACCAGGCGCCTTTGAAACAATTTGCTTAATCCTTTGTTTTTGGGGCGACAGAAATACAGATAGCTATGCAAAGGTTTGGAAAAAGAAGTGGCGGGAAAGAGAAACCCAATAAAAACCAGGATCACAAAATTGAAAAACGCCGGGCATTTGCCCTCGTGGGTAGCTTCGCAGGTTTATTGCTGCTGGCAATTTATTTGATAGCAGCCGCCTACCCAACCAGTTTGTTCAGTGCAAGCCACAATTCCGGGAACGCCAATACAGAGACCGAACGCATAACTGCGCTAAAAGCCGAAATAGCCGCCGATCCGTTCAAAAGATCGAGCGAGCAGCTTATTGCCGGTAATAACGAGGTGATGGCCCGCCTGTTCAAAAAGATGGGTAAAAAATATACCGCGCCTTCCCTGCAGTTTTTTGAGGATACTATAACGTCGGTAGAGTGCGGCGCCGCGCTGCCATCCGCAGGTTTGTTTTACTGCCCCGACAGCAAGGAAATGTTCATCGACCTTTCTTTTTTTAAAGCAGTGAAAAAAACACACCCGCTTTTTACCGACATAGCCCAGTATTATACCATTGCCCACCAAACGGGGCACCACATAGAACAGTTGCTGGGCATAACCGACAAAGTTGAGGACCAGCGCAACAGCCTGAGTAACGACGAATACCAAAAGCTGCTTTACAAACAGGAATTGCTGGCCGACTATTATGCCGGAGTACTTATGCATTATGCCTGGAAGAAAGGCATGGAAAGCGGCGATGCCGAACTGGCCATTATACAGGCTACCGAAGTTAGCGACAACCTGGACAAAAAGGACGACGTGAACGTGATTGATACCTACCACTATGCCGACATCAGCGAACGGGCCAACCAGCTTTATAAAGGCTACCGCAGCGGCAACCTTGAGCAAGGCGAAAGCGACGTGTTTACCGCGGCTGAGCTTAAGTGAGTCTTAAGGAGGCCGGAAGTCTGCAATCAGAGGTAGGCATTTAAAAAAGACTTAGGGCCTTCAAAAACTCCTGTCACTTACCATCTTTAAATGCTGTTTTAATTTAATGACAACTGTCATCGCCGGCTGTGCCCGCCGTCATTTTAGTTGCCTGTGCCGCGGATAATTTTGCGCCATAAATTAAAACAAAACACGCATGAAAAAGCTATTCTTATCCGTACTTGCATTATCAATTTTTACCGGTTTAACCTGCGCCGCTCAAGATAAGGGCGAATTTGACATACGCCTTCGCGGTGTTGCCGTTGTACCACAGGAAAGCGCCACCATCGGCGTTATCGGCGGCAATGTCAATATCAACAATTCCTTTATCCCCGAGCTTGATTTTACCTGGTTTTTCGCCAAAAACTTTTCGGCCGAACTGATATTGGGTACTACCCGGCATTCGGTAAGCACCGTCGGTTCCAATCTTTCGCCCATAGGGGGGCCTTCGTCGGCCAATGTAAACCTGGGCAAGGTATGGCTGTTGCCGCCAACCTTAACCCTGCAATACCATGTGCCCACCGGTACCGCGTTTAAACCCTACCTGGGCGCCGGCGTAAATTACACCATATTTTACGGTGTCGATAACGGCCCTACCGTAAGCAAGGTAAGCTATAAAGACAAATTTGCATTTGCCGTACAGGGCGGGTTCGACTTTGATGTAAGCAAGAAAGTGTTCATCAACGTCGACGTTAAAAAGGTATTCCTGTCTACCGACGTAACCGTTAACGCCGCCAACCTTACACCGGCCGAAAACCCCGAACTGGCACCCGTATTAGCTAATATTCCCGCCGCCGTAAAAATTAACCCCTGGTTACTGGGTGTTGGCGTAGGCTACAGGTTTAAATAGCTAATTTTTTACCCCTCATGTTAAGGCCCCGCCCGTTTAAGGCGGGGTTTTTTATTGGGGAGCGCCGTCCCTTTATGTAAAAAAAGCTGTCATACTGAAGCTTCCGGAATGTGCGCGTGTAAGGGCTGCCTGCCATGTTTAGGGAGCATTACAGGCCAATTAGATTCGTAACTTTGCCCTATGGCCGATGTGCACAGTAAGGAAACCCGCAGTTACAATATGTCGCGGATACGGAGTAAGAATACGAAGCCGGAAATGCTGGTGCGCAAGTTTCTGCATAAAAATGGTTTCCGCTACCGGCTGCATTTGAAAACTCTGCCCGGTAAACCTGACATTGTGTTGCCCAAATACAAAACCGTGATTTTTATACATGGGTGTTTTTGGCATGGGCATGCGGGGTGTAAATATTACGTGGTACCAAAAACCCGAACTGAATGGTGGGTGCATAAAATTGGCACCAATATTTCCAATGATGCCAATGCCGAAAAAGCATTGACCGAGGCTGGCTGGAAAATCATTAAAATTTGGGAATGCCAGTTGAAAAAAACTGAACTTGAAGCGACCCTTTCCTTATTAACATCGTCATTTCCCCGTTAGTAACTTTTAATAAAGTTAACTTATATCCGATTGACTTATAGTCGAATACGCGATAGCTTTCCCTTATGGATATTCGTAAGAGAATTGGGCTGCGCATCAAGGAATACCGCACAAATTTAAAACTCACACAGGAAGCATTAGCCTTTAAGGCAGAGGTAGATAAGACTTATTTAAACGAGGTTGAGAACGGAAAAAGAAATGTTTCTGTGATTAATCTTGAGAAAATAATCTATGCTCTCGAAGTAACTATACGGGACTTCTTCAATAGCGAAGCATTTAATGGAGGAATCAGCTGATGGAGACCTTAACATTAAAAGCTAGAGCGTCAAAAGCCAAAACATCTATCGTTCCGGATGAGTTTGATTCAGCCATTTTATCGCATTATGTGGTTACCAAAAACCCGATATATAAGGAGCGTGCTTATGAAATTGTAGAAAATAGTTCAAGCACATTCAATGAACCTGAAGTCTTATATCAAGCGGTACAAAAAGAACTATTTGAGGCGACAGACATCCCTTTTCCAGGGCCCAAACCAGGTACAGAGAAATTTACCTTTATAGATTTATTTGCTGGCATCGGTGGCTTTAGACTAGCCCTGCAAAACCTGGGAGGCTTATGTGTTTATACTTCTGAATATGACAAATATGCTCAGAAAACCTATTTCGCAAATTATGGTGAAACGCCATTTGGCGATATTACTAAAGATGAGGTAAAGGCATTCATACCCAAAAAGTTTGATATCCTATGTGGTGGGTTCCCATGTCAACCGTTTTCAATAGCTGGTGTTTCAAAGAAAAATAGTCTTGGCAGGAAACATGGCTTCGAAGATGAAAAACAGGGTAATTTGTTTTTCCATGTTGCTGAAATTATTCAGCAACACCGTCCAAAAGCATTTTTCCTTGAAAATGTGAAGAATCTGGTATCTCATGATAAGGGCAACACATTTAGAATCATTAAAGAGACTTTATTGGAATTAGGGTATTCCTTTGATTATCGAGTATTAAATGGGAAGCATTTTGTTCCTCAGCATAGAGAAAGGACAATCATTGTTGGCTTTGACAAACAGGTCTTCGGAGAAAATATGAAATTTGATTTTGACTTAGTAAAGCTACCCGAAGCCAATCATCAAATCAAATCCATACTAAAAAAAGAAGTTGATCCGAAATACACCTTGTCAGATCATCTTTGGAATTACCTTCAAAATTATGCAAAAAAACACAAAGAAAAAGGCAACGGATTTGGTTTTGGATTGGTAAATCTTGAAGGCATAAGCAGGACAATGAGCGCCCGTTATTATAAAGATGGTGCGGAAATACTTATCCCACAAAATGGCTCGGCACCGAGAAGATTAACACCAGACGAGGCGGCGGCATTACAAGGCTATCCGGTAAATAAGGGAAGAAAGAGTTTTAGAATTCCGGTTTCTGATAATCAGGCATATAAGCAGTTTGGAAACTCTGTCGTAACGCCTTTGATACAAGCTGTAGGGGCAGAAATTGCCGACATATTGACGACTTATCAAAAATAAAATGGCAAACTCCCTTTCAAAATATTTTACTGGCGTAACTGCTAAAAGATTAAAATTGGTAGAGATAAAACCGAAAGGGAAATCTAATCAGCACGAAATAAATGGGACTGTAGCCGTAAGGAATTTTTTGGGGGAGGCCAGGACCAGTTTCAATGGTAAGTTCATTTATTTAAGTGATGATGAAGATGATGCAGTTTATAATGAGATTTCATTCACATGGTACGATTCCAGAGAGAACGTCGACCATAGAGGACCAGAACATCGGCTTTACTATCAAACAAATGATGCAATAAATTCTGCCGAGGTAGGAGACTTAATAATAATCGGCAAAACCTTAACCAATGAATTAATAGCAATAATTGCTAAACAAGATTCTACTGCGGAAAAGCAATTACTATGGTTATTTGATCTGCAGGAAGTAAAGAATAAATTTATTGTTAAAGACCTATCACACGAAACTACGGAGCTAGGGTTCTCAGCGAAGTATATCATTTCGTCTTTGGGCTTCGAAACTGAAGTCGTACGAACTGATTTGATAGAAGAGTTACTTAAGGTTTTCAAAGGAATATTTCCTTCTACAAAAGAGTTCTCGAAATATGCAAGATCAACTGTAACAGGTGTATCTCCTGTTGAAGAGCCTGATAAAACCCTTGTGGCTTGGATGGAACGAGAGATGCTATTTTTTAAAGCAATAGAAAGTATTCAGGTTAAAAAACAACTTGGTGATGGATTTGGTGCCGATGGCTTAGATGTAGATTTATTTATTAGTTATTCACTGGGCGTACAAAATAGACGAAAAGCAAGAGCTGGAGCTGCATTCGAAAATAATTTGGCCACCATATTTAGTGAAAATCAAATTCGTTATTCAAATGGTAAGGTTTCCGAACGGAATAATAAACCTGACTTTATTTTTCCAAGCATTGAAGATTATCATAACGTCAATTTTAATGTCGGATTGTTATCGATGCTCGGTTTAAAAACGACAGCTAAAGATCGTTGGAGGCAAATATTACCAGAAGCAGATAAAATCCCAAACAAGAACTTAATAACGTTGGAGCCTTCAATTAGTAAAAATCAGACAAATGAAATGATTGCGAGGAATGTTCAATTGGTGATACCAACACCCATAATTCCGACATATACCGCTGATCAACAGAAAAATATAATAAGTCTATCAGATTTTATAAAACACGTAGCAAGTAAGCAAGCGATGATATAGGCATTTAGCCTAACGAATCAGCATTTCCCATTACACCGCTCCCGCGAGTTTAGCGTAGCGTAACTCGTGGTTGTAATAGGGAAAGCTTTCAGCTTTCGTCAGTTGAAAACTGACATTAAAAGAACCAAAAGCTGCAAGCTTGCGGTAGCGATTAGCACTTTTTTAAGTAAATTCGAATATGCCAGCCGAAAAGACCCTAAAAGAAGCATCACAGCTATTCCATAACCTCATTAAGGTATCCGTATCGCCTAAAGCGACTGGAGCGGTTGCACCTAAAAAGCAAGAAGCTGAACTAAAGCCGAAACATAAAAATTAACGCTATGGGATTAATCGATGACATATTGCCTAAACGGCGCGAATCGATTCTTTACAATTCTTCCCAACAGGTCAGAGACGACGTAGACAGGAAAGAAAAGATTGAACGTGAAGAAATTTCCATTAAACTTCAAGTTGATTTGACTAAGCGAGTTAAAGATTTAGAATCAACGCTCAAGAAACAAAGAGAAATTGACAGGCAAGAAAGTGCTAAGGAAAGGGAGTTAGACTATTTTCAACGGCAGGAAGAACGACGAAAAGATAAATGGTTTACTGGTATACTATTGGTGATAGGAGCTATACTTGGCGGTTTGGTCGTAAAACTGCTTGATATTTTTTTTAAATAAGCTGTGATCTAACACGTACATAGTCTCTTGACAACACCAACACCGCCCTAATTTTGAAACGCGACGGGGTTGCTTCGTCGTTCTTTCCCGCAATGACACTTGTGGGCAGGCAGCGTTAAGGATTGGAGTGAAAAGCCCACAGCGCAGCGAGGACTTGTAACGGAAAGCCTGACCCGACCCTTCGACGGGCTCGGGGTGACAAGGGGAGGGTAACGCCCAAATCATCCACCCACCCCGTGAAACCCTCCTGAAAATACCGTTAAAACACCCGGAACCATTTAACAGTAAATGGGTCGCGTACCTTAGTGTATCCGTTTTAAAGAAACATCTGTTCAGTTTATATCGTTTTTCCACGTAGGACCACCGGAGGAGTAAGGCGCAGGCGGCGGCAGGATGACAATAACGGTCGCTTTTGAGCTATTTTCGGCCTTTTTTGGCCTATTCTTGTTTTTCCGGGATTTAGGTGCGAAAAACCGGTCGGAAAACAGGCATGCCGTGAACATGTCAACTACCTGATTTACAGCATAAAAATAAAGCAGGTGTTCACGGAAATGTTAAAAATAGGGCACTTTTTGCAGTTTCCACTTTGTTAGTTGTTTAATAATGAGCTACTTACGCGAGAATCGGCTTGGCAAAGGGCGGTGACGTGAACACTTAGTGTGTCGGGAATTAGGGAGTTGGCACCTGGCAACAGTCATTAGGCATTGGGCATTGGTTGGATGTGGTAGAATCAAGAACTAAGATTGACTCTGAAAGTCCTGGCTATTGATTCTTTGCGGTTGCTTCTCATTTATCTACCTTAGCCTTTGCTATGAAGAAGTCTGCCACCTTTCGCCTTTTACCTTTCGCCTTTATCCTTCTAACAGGCTGTTCGCCCAAAGGCCCCTACGCGCTGACGAATAAGGTGTACAGGCGCCAGTCGGATTCGATAGCAAAGGTGATAGAACTGGCCCGGCCGGTTGCGCTGACGGACAGCACGGGTGCCGTGGTGCCGTCGGACTTTGTAGGGACGGTGAACTTTAACATGCGCAAGCCCAATTATGTGATCATCCATTTTACGGCGCAGGACAGCATACAGCAAACGCTGAAGACGTTTACCATCGTAAAAACGCAGGTGAGCGCCCATTATGTGGTGGCCAAGGACGGCAAGGTGTACCACATGCTGAACGATTACCTGCGGGCCTGGCAGGCGGGCATCAGCAAATGGGGCAGCGTTACCGACATGAACAGTTGCTCGGTAGGCATCGAGATCGACAACAATGGCAGCGAGCCTTATACCGATGCGCAGGTGAAGAGCCTGGTGGCGCTGCTGGGATATCTGAAAAAGACGTACAATATTCCGCGGGCCAATTTTATCGGTCACCAGGATATAGCACCCCTGCGCAAACCCGACCCGGGACCCTATTTTCCGTGGCAGGTGATGGCTGCTCACGGCTTTGGCTACTGGAGCGACGATGTGCTGGAACTTGCGCCGGAGAACTTCGACTATGCCACAGCCCTGCGCCTGATAGGCTACGATACATCTAACCTGAACGCGGCCATTGTGGCCTTTAAACGCCATTTTGTGCAGAAGGACAGCAGCCCAACTTTAAGTCAGCTGGATTTGAATGTGCTGTATAATGTGGAGCAAAAATATTAGGTGGTGAATGGTGAATAGTCAATGGTGAATGAAAGGTGGGGGACAGTGAAATGATTAGGTTGTAGTAGAATTGATGAGGCCGCTTAAGCACTTAAAACAAGTAACCAAAACCGAGCCTAAAGATTGCAAACTATCGGATGTGCAATAATTAAGATCGCAGGCTATGTCCAATGCAGCGTCTACCTCAATAATTGACCCTCTGGCTATTTCATAAAATCGTTTGCGTTCCGCTTCTGATTTTCGAGAGCTTCCTTCCGCAATATTCAAATGCACAGATAATGCAGCGCGCCTTATCTGTTGTGTCAATGCGTATTTTTCGTCTGGCGGGAATTGATTACTTGTGAAATAGCATTCTTTAACAAAATGCCTTGGGATGGCGTATACTTCTAATTTTTGATGATTTAGGTGTAAAAACATATTGTAAATTTTTACACAAGATAAGTAGTCAATAGTTAAGGGTCAACTGTCAATTAAGGGCAATCAAAAATTCACCATTCACTATTGACCATTCACCGAACTATTTCTTCACCCAACCATCCTTCAAGGTCACCGTCCGGTTGAATATCAACTTTTCCGGCGTGGAGAATTTATCGAGTGTAAAATAGCCTTTGCGTATAAACTGGTAGCCTTTGCCGGGTACAGCCGAGGCCAGGTCGGGCTCGATATAAGCATTGGGCAGTATTTGTAAGCTATCGGGGTTGATGTATTCCTTAAAGTCGCCATCCTCGTTAGAAGGATCCTCCACCCGGAAAAGGCGGTCGTACAGGCGCACCTCGGCGGTTTTAGCGTGTGGTACACTCACCCAATGGATGGTGCCCTTTACATTGATGCCGCTGGTATCGTTACCCGAAAGCGAGTTAGGCACGTGTGTGCAATGCACCTCAGTAACATTGCCGTCAGCATCTTTGGTGAAACCTTCGCATTTAACAATGTAGGCACTCTTCAGCCTTACCATATTGCCTACCGCCAGGCGGAAGAACTTCTTCGGCGGCTCTTCCATAAAGTCCTCACGCTCTATCCACAGCTCGCGGCTAAACGGCAGTTCGCGGGTGCCTTCGCCACCTTCTGCTTCGGGGTTGTTCTCGCCCACGAAAGTTTCGGTTTTGCCTTCGGGATAGTCGGTAATGATCAGTTTTATCGGGTCGAGCACAGCCATGCGGCGCCAGGCGGTTTTATTCAGGTCCTCGCGGATGCAGGACTCCAAAAGCGCCATTTCGATCATATTCTCGCGTTTGGCCACGCCGATGCGCTCGCAAAAGTCGCGTATCGAAGCAGGTGTATAACCCCGGCGTCGTAACCCGCTGATAGTCGGCATGCGGGGGTCGTCCCAGCCGTCAACATGGCCCTCGGTAACCAGTTGCAGCAGCTTGCGCTTGCTCATCACGGTATAGTTGAGGTTGAGGCGGGCAAATTCGTATTGTTTGGACGGGAAAATATCCAGTTTTTCGATGAACCAATCGTACAGGGGCCTGTGCGGGATAAACTCGAGCGTGCAGATGGAATGGGTGATATGTTCGATCGCGTCCGACTCGCCATGAGCGAAGTCGTACATCGGGTATATGCACCATTTGTCACCCGTGCGGTGGTGATGCGCGTGTTTGATGCGGTACATCAGCGGGTCGCGCAGGTGCATGTTCGGCGACGCCAGGTCGATCTTTGCCCGAAGCACTTTAGCGCCATCAGGGTATTTGCCGGCCCTCATTTCGGCAAACAGGCGCAGGTTTTCCTCCACACTGCGGTTGCGGTATTCGTTACCTTTTCCCGGTTCGGTAGGCGTGCCTTTCTGGGCGGCTATTTCTTCGGCAGTGCTATCGTCCACATAAGCAAGTCCTTTTTTGATAAGCGAAACAGCAAAATCATATAGCTGCTCAAAATAATCAGAAGCATACAGCTCATCGGCCCACTCAAAACCCAGCCATTTTACATCTTCCTTAATACTGTCAACGTATTCCACATCCTCCTTTACCGGGTTGGTATCGTCGAACCGCAGGTTGGTTTTGCCGCCATATTCAAGCGCTAAACCAAAATTGAGGCAGATGGATTTAGCATGACCGATATGGAGGTATCCGTTAGGTTCGGGGGGGAAACGGGTCAAAACCCGGCCGCCGTACTTGCCGGTGCTGATATCTTCTTCAACAATCTCTTCTATAAAATTTAACGACCGCTCTTCGCTCATGATAGTAATGCCTGCCTGCCGCAGGCGGGAAAGTGGTAAAAATAGGAAATTTGGATGGGTTTTTATAGCCCCCCTCTGCTTTGAGAAAAGGGATATGGTTACATCGCCAGCTCTATTGCCGGGTCCCAAAATACTTTTTTAAAATCCTGTACCTGGTCGCCATCAACCTCAATGCCTTCGCTGCGCAACATTTCAGCCATACGGTCGCCGCCGAAATGAAATTTAGCGGTCAGTAAACCCTGCCTGTTAACTACCCGGTGAGCCGGCACTGGCGGATTGGCATTACCACAGGCCTGCATGGCATAACCCACCATGCGCGACGAACCCTTTGTACCTAAATAGCTGGCAATGGCCCCGTAAGAAGTGACCCTGCCCGGTGGAATTAACCGAACGACCTGGTAAACCGAATCATAGAAATTATAGTCAGGCATTGGCTATTCAAATGAAAACTTAAGGTAATTAATGTTCTTGTTATCCTTCAAATATTTCCGTTCGTAATAAGTTTTGATGGAAAGCACATCATCGGCAAATTCCGAATGGTAAAGGTTTTCGGTACTGATATGGAGTTTCAGCCCATGCTCCTTTATCTTTTCGGCAGTGTAGGCATGCAGACCGTCATTATCCGTTTTCAGGTTCATAAAACCGCCCGACTTTAGCACCTGCTTATATTTTTCCAAAAATCGCGGCGATGTTAACCGCTTTTTTTCGCGGCTTAACTGCGGCTGCGGGTCGGGAAAGGTGATCCATATCTCATCCACCTCGCCTATGGCGAAATAGTCCAGCAGCGTTTCTATCTGTATCCGCAGGAAACCAACGTTGTTTACCCCTTCTTCCAACGCATCCTTAGCGCCACGCCATATACGGTTACCTTTGTAGTCGATACCTATAAAATTCTTTTGAGGGAAAAGCCGGGCCAGGTTAACGGTGTATTCACCTTTTCCGCAAGCCAGTTCGAGAACTACCGGGTTGGCATTTTTAAAAAAATCGCTGGCCCACACACCTTTATAGGGTATACCGGCGTCCAGCTGCACTACGTTGCTAAATGTAGCTACCTCGGCAAAACGTTTTAATTTATCTTTTCCCACGCCGCAAAAGTAAGCATTAAGCGGAAAGCCCAAAGCTTCTACAGGAAGGAACAAAAAGCTTTTTGCTTTGGTCTTTTAGCTTTTAACTCAGGACGCTTCACTTTCAGGCGGAATGCCGTAGTCTGATTGCCTGTCTTTTTTTTCGAACAGCGTTTTTACTTTATCCCATAAACCGGCAACACTATCTTCATTTATAAATCGGGAAGCTTTTTGGGACACCAGGCTTACCAGCGTTTTAACCAGGAATCCCGAGTTACGGAAGATGGTTTTGTTCAGCATAAGGGGCAGTAATATCCTGGATATTACCGACACGAAATCCTGCTGAAACAGGTCGTTTTTGCCACCACGCTTGTTGGGGAAGGCGGAATATAGGGTAGCAAGCGCCGCTATCGGCGAATTAAACCGCTCGGCCAGGGCATCGCCCTGCTCCTGCTTTATGATTTTAAGACGCGCTATTTCGGCCCGCAGATCATCCACATTATTTATAATCACGTCAGCCATTATTTGAAGAAGTTTTTAATGAACATATCCGTAAGCTTCGGCTTTAGCTTGTCTTTCCTGTTCATCATGATCAAAGCGATGATAAGGTAGATGGCGGCCATGCACCCGAACCCGGCCCAGTACGAATTAAGCAGGCTGGAGAGCGCAAAAGCTATAGCAAGGCTCACAAAAAGAAATGTAAGAACAAAACAAACACTCACAATAAAATCCACCACAAAGCCACCGAGCATTTTCGATCCCTTCTCGATGGCCTCATATTTCGCAAGCTTTATTTGCGTCTCCGCATATTCTTTCAGTTGATCGATAATAGGCGGCGCAGCAGGTTCTTTTTGTTCTTCTTCCATAAGTCGTTGTATAGTCCCGGGTATAACCGGGACTAATTATTTATGCATGTTCCAGGTCGTCCTGGTATTCTTCGTCGGCCGATTTTATCTTGCTTTTGATATTATCAACCACTTTATCCTTAAATCCCACCAGGTTGTCTATCTCGCTTGCGGCGGTCTCTCTTATCGAATCACCCAATTTCTTTAACGAATCGGTAAGTTTATCCCTCGTTTCGGTACCTTTTTCAGGCGCGAATAATATCCCTAATGCTGCTCCTGCTGCTAGCCCTGCAAGCAATGCAACTACTACTTTCGAGTTGTCACTCATATTATTATATTTTTAAGTTGAACATTTTAATATATAACGGTTAAAAACCCTGCCAATTATTTATAAACAGACTTTTAGTCAGGTATCCGGTTAATTATAATTGATCGTATCAATATCGGCATTTTCATTTGTGTGGGCAAAAAATATTCTATTTAGGCTAATTGTCCATGTTTGTCCTGATGCGGTCCAACCTTTCGGCTGCCATCCGGTTGGTCTCGTATATTTCAACCAAAAGCAGGAAATACGACAAAAGCAACGGCCCGAAAACCAACCCCAAAATACCAAAAAGCGGAATGCCGATAAATACACCTATCACCGTAATCAGGGGATGGGTGTTACCGACCCTCTTATTGATGATCATTCGTAATACATTGTCCACGTTACCTATAAAAAGCAGCCCGTATGCCAGCAGAAATATTCCTTTCATCGTATGATCGTTCGCAAAAAGGATAATACTGGCCGGGATGGTTAGCGTGGGCGCGCCTACCACCGGCAAAAAAGAGATGAACATGCCTATTACCCCCCAAAATATGGGATCGGGAATGCCGAAGGCATAAAAGCCCATAGCCAGCAAGGTGCCCTGCACAAAGGCGATAATGCCCTGCCCAAGCACATTACTATAGGTGGCATTATGCAGTGTTTCGGCAAACTTTAGCGCGTGCTGCTCGCGAAACGGAGCAAATTTGAGTACCCCTTTTTCAAACTCGCGTATTTGTGTGAACATAAAATACAGCAGAAAATACATAACCAGCAGGGTGATGATGATATTGACCGCGCTACTGAGGATGGACGGGAAAAGCTGGGCTATATACTCACTTGCCTTTTGCAGCGTATTTTCTGCAAGTTTTGGCTGGTTAAGGTGCTGGCTCGAAAAGATATCGATCTTGTATATCCAGTCCTGTATTGGGAGCGACTCTTTGCTGATGCCCGATATTTTCTGAATAACCATGATACTGAGCGCCAGGAATGGGATGACGATGACGATGAGCGAGATAAATATGATCAGCAATGCTACCAGTGTTTTGTTCCATCCGCGTTTTTCGGCAAGCCCAATGTATACCGGCCTGAACAGGGTAAATAGTATAATGGCCCCCAATATGGAACTGAACAACCCGCTCAACGCATACAGCAGGAAACAAGCCAAAATAATTATACTGGCAAGTATGATATTGTTACGCTGTTTATGGTTGAAAATAGACATTGAGGGATTTATTGCAATAAGTACAAACCTATAAACAAAAAAGCACTAAAATGTTTTTTAGCGCCTCAATTAAAATGCTTTACCTTTTTATGACTAGTCAAGCTCGTCGAGCAGCAAATTGATCTTTGCGCAGCTCATGGCGATGGTGTTGATGTAAAAAGCAACATCTGAGGTCGCGTCATCCGGCACTTCATATTTCAGCTGCTCAACCGATAAGTTGATGTTTGAAAGCTGGTTGCGGATATCGTGCCTTACCCTTCGTGTGTTATCGCCGTCTTTTTCTGGCTCTTCCATAATTACTTGCCTAAGTTAATAGCTTTCATTTTATTGTAAAGAGTTTTCCGGTCGATATTTAAAATTTCGGCAGCTTTAGTTTTGTTAAAGTTTACTTCGCGCAGCACTTTTAGTATGGTATCATATTCGGCTTCCTGTGCGGCATTTTTCAGGTCGTGCCTGCTTTCTTTTGCAGCAGCTTGTTCGGGCTCAGATAAAACTGTTACCGATTCAAACACCGGCGCCGATGCCCTGAAATTTGATATCTCCAGCGGGAGGGCCTTCAGCGGTATCACATCGCCTTCGGCTATCAAAGTGGCGCGGCGCACCACGTTCTTTAATTCGCGGATATTGCCCGCCCAGCGGTAGTTCATAAAACACTCCTCCACTTCGGGTGAGAATGAGCTTACGTTGCGGCCCAGTTCGGCATTGGCTATCTGTAAAAAGTGATTGGCCAGCAGCATAATATCTCCGCCAAGTTCGCGCAGCGCAGGCATATAAATAGTAAATTCGTTAAACCTATGGTACAGGTCTTCGCGGAAACGCCCTTTCGAAATCCCATCCTGCAGGTTTTCGTTAGTGGCTATAATAATGCGCACATCCAGGTCTATCTCCTTAGTGCTTCCTATGCGTTTTACTTTTCTTTCCTGCACGGTACGCAGCAAAGCCGCCTGTATATCGTACGAGAGGTTACCTACTTCGTCCAAAAACAGGGTACCGCCATTGGCCATCTCAAAGTGGCCTATCTTGGTATACAATGCTCCTGTAAAAGACCCTTTTTCGTGCCCAAAAAATTCACTCGCGGCCAGTTCTTTGGTTAACGAACCGCAGTCCATGGCGATAAAAGGCATGTTAGCACGCTGGCTATGCAGGTGTATATTTTTTGCAGCCGATTCTTTACCGGTACCGCTTTCGCCCAAAATAATTACGCTGTAATTTGTTGGGGCAACCAGCTCTATCTGGCGGGCAAGCTCTTTAGCAGCCTTACTTGTGCCTACAACAAATTCGCTATTGGGCAAGTGTGGTTTTTTGCCGTTTGTAGGCTTGGTAACATTGATGGCAGGCTCCGGATCATCCACCAGCGCATGGTGGGTTTCAAAGGCCTTGTTGATCGTATTGAGTATCTCATCGGGATAAAGCGGCTTAGTGATATAATCGTAAGCGCCCATCTTTATCAGTTCAACGGCCATTTTAATATCCGAATAGCCCGTGATAATAATAACACCTGTTTTGGGATACTGGGTTTTGATGGTCTTTAGCATCTCGCGGCCGTCGGTATCCTCCAGCCGGAAATCGCAAAGGACAAGGTCGAAAGAACCATTTTTTAGTAATTCGAGACCACTTGAACCAGTGGCAGCTGTAGCGACGTCAAAACCGTTCCGCGTCAAAAACTTTGACAGTAACAACGCGACATTAACTTCATCATCAATGATGAGAATTTTCTTCATAACAGGTATTAGCTAATTTTGACAGGTAAACGTATTACTGCTACGTCAAGTTACACACAAATTTGCTAATTTTTTGGGTAAATTTTAATTATAGCGCTAATTTTTATATTTCTTGAATAAAAAAACGACAAAAGGGCCCGCTAAGGCCCTTCGTCACTTTAATTGATGGTAGAAAAATTACTTGGTGCCAAAGGCATAAGCCAGGCGCAATGCAACAAAGTTTACCTTGCTGTCGTCGATAGTACTGTTAAACTTGGTGCTGCCTTCAAAACGTACGCCGGCATCGATAAAGCTTTTGCCGCCAATAGGGAATTGATAACCAACCTGTGGCGCGTAAATGAATGCTGCGCTGTTGTCAAAACCAAGGTCCGATTTGTTTAAAGCAAATGCAGCACCGGCTTCGCCCTGTATGTACAGGTGGCTGACAGGGAAATATTTCAAACCTGCTTTTACCGGTAACAATTGAATGTTGGTAGCATCCAGACCGGTTCCGTCGATGTTGTTTTTACCGAAGATGTTGTTGTAGCCTGCATTAACAGTTACAAACAATTGGTTTTGAACAACCGGGATATCGGCCTGTACCGAACCGCCAAGGTTCCAGTTATAAGCATTTGAAAGGTTTCCGGTCGGAATACCCGCATCTACGCCAACGCTCCATATAATTCCGTTTGAAGTTGTAGTTTTTGCCGAAGAAGCAGGGGTACTGGTTTGTGCTTTTGCGCCATAGGCCAATCCGGCAAAAGCGAGCACGAGGGCTGAAATTTTGAATGTACTTTTCATTTTGTTATGTGTTTTATTAATGTGTTTATTGAAACACAGGGCAAAGTAAAGCACGAAAAGTAACACACAGTTTCATCCAATTGTCACGATTATTCAATCGCTTGATTAACAACGAGATATTTTTGACCAAATATGTAAATTAGTCAGTTTATTGTAAAAAAAGTGACTTATTTACCCTGAAAATTGGGTTTTCGTTTTTCAAGAAACGCCGCAACACCTTCTTTGAAGTCTTCGGTATCGAACGATTGGGCAAATTTTTCGATCTCTGTCTCAAATCCGTCGGCGTTGTTTTGGGTTGATGCATTGACCGCCTGGATGGCCGCCGCAAGCGCGAGCGGCGCCCGCGAAAGTATACGGTTCATGATTGCTTCGGCGGCAGGCAATAGTTCTTCGGGCGCCGTTACATGGTTGACCAGGCCATAGGCGTGGGCATCTTCGGCCTGGATCATATCGCCGGTCAGTATCATTTCCAGCGCCCGGCCGCGGCCAACCAGGCGGGCAAGGCGCTGCGTACCGCCGTATCCAGGTATCAAACCCAGGCTTACCTCAGGCAGGCCCATTTTGGCGTTGTTGGATGCTATGCGGATATGACAAGCCAAAGCCAGTTCTAATCCACCGCCTAAAGCAAAACCGTTGATTGCAGCAATGATGGGTTTGCTGCTGTTTTCGATCATATTGAAAACCGTGCGATGCCCGTGACGCGCGAGTTGTTCGCCTTTTGCTGAATCGAAAGAAGCAAATTCGGCGATATCAGCACCTGCCACAAATGCCTTTTCACCGGCGCCGGTAATGATAATGCCACCCACCTGGTCGCTATTTAAGGCATCATAAAGTGCAGTATGCAATTCGGCCAGGGTATTGCGATTGAGCGCATTCATCTTGCCTGCGCGGTTGATGATGATGTGGTGAATGCGGTTATCGGTATGGGTAAGCAGGTTTTCGAACATGGACATAGGATGCGTGATTGGAATTACTTGCCAAGGAGATACTTCTCCCCGCTCAATTGCCGCGGGGGCTGTTACTTTTGGCTTGATCCAAAAGTAACCAAAAGATCAAGACAAAAAAATCCTTCCGCCCACAGGCCAGGCTCCAATGTCATTAACTTAAGGAAAAATGGCGATAATGAACGCGCTCCGTTGACTCACCCCGACGACGCTACGCTGGTCGGCCCTCTCTTTGCTGCGCATAAAGAGGGCATTTAAACCCTCTTTACGAAGTAGAGAGGGTGGTCGGGCGAAGCAACGACCGGGTGAGTCGAGTAGACGACTTGCTTAACTTAATGACATTGGGCCAGGCTCCCAGGCCCGCGTTTTTTGTCGGGCCTTTGCGCTTTTGAATCCTAAACGGACGGGCGAATAATTTTTTCTCTAAAAATTACGGTGCTCATGCACCCAATTGGTAATATATTTTACAATTTCAGCCGTAGTTGTTCCCGGTGGGAACAGTTCGCCAACACCCAGCCCTTTCAGCTCTGTCATATCACTTTCGGGTATTATACCGCCGCCTGTTACCAGTACATCGTCCATACCTTTTTCCTTCATCAGGTTAATGATCCTGGGGAAAACGGTCATGTGCGCCCCGGAAAGTATGGATACGCCTATTGCGTCCACATCCTCCTGCAAGGCGGTATTCACCACCATTTCGGGCGTCTGCCGCAGACCGGTATAGATCACCTCCATACCCGCGTCGCGCAGGCTGGTAGCGATGATGCGCGCACCACGGTCGTGCCCGTCAAGGCCCACTTTGGCAACCAGTACACGTATCGGGCGTTTAAATTCGTTACTCATGGTAAGCAATTGGTGTGTAAAGGTAGAAAGAAAAAGACAAATCAGGCGGGGTACTGACAGGTGAACACGATTAAGGATTAAGCCTCACCCCGGCCCTCTCCAAAGGAGAGAGAGGTACAGGCGGGAGTTCGAAAGAAAGGAAAAGTCCTTTCCTTTGGAGAGGATTTAGGTGAGGCAGACCCTACAAATCAATTAAATCCCTTAATCGTGTTTTACAGGTAACTCAGCCACCATTTTTCCTTATGCTTTTGCTTATAGGCATCGTATTTTTTGCATAGCGGGTATAGGCCAACTACTATAGCGATCCATATTAAGTACGTCACCGGTAACGAAAATCCGTAACCCTTCAGATTGGTAGTAAACCATATTGGTTTATCCATTAACCAGCGATGCCAGTCCTGCCCGGGCGTTACAGCAGATGATATTACAGCGATGAGGTGGATGATATAAATATGGATGAGGTAATAGAACATGGGGACCCGCCCGTACACTGAAACTACTTTTACAACACCATTCTGCACTTTCTCGGCGAATGCCAGGAACACGCAGGCCGAACCGATGGTGAGCAATACATACAATAAAGACGGCGGGTACTTATTCACGTTCAGGAACGAGAGAAAGGTGAAAAAGCCATCCTTTTGGGTGCTCCACTTTACTGGGTCGCCGTATATATTGCTGTACCGCAGCACCACGAATAAAGCCAGGGCCGAAAATCCCACGGTTGCCAATATCTTTTTCCGCTTCGCCGTATCGAATTCCGATGTGAATAATTCTCCCAGGCAATACCCCAGTGACATTATCGCAAACAGCGGGATGATGGGGTATCCTACCAAAAGCATTTCGTTATGCCAGGTAAAAAATTGCTGATCGTGCAGTAATGACCAGCCGAAACCCGCCAGGGTATTTCCAGGAACATGTATATGATCCAAAAGATTATGCCCCGCGATGATAGCAATGCTGAGTACGAGCAAAAGCCTTTTCGGCAGGTGGATCAACGCAGCCAGTGCTATCATACTTACACCCAGTGCCCATATCGTGATGAAAAAGAACATAGGGAAGGCAGGGTTAAAGTTCCAGCCAAAGTTTACGACGATCATCTCGAGTAAAACCAGCCAGAGGCCGCGTTTCACCAGGAAAACGGAGAGTTCGCTTTTGCTTTTCTTCCGGCCCATCAGGTAAGCCGAGGTACCCGCCAGCAGCAAAAATATGGGAGCGCAAAAATGTGTTATCCAGCGGGTGAAGAAAAGCGCCCCGCTTGTTTTGGTGAGATCGAGCGGGTCGAAATAAAATGAGCCGAAAAATAAATAATCGCGCACATGGTCGAGCGCCATGATGATCATGATGGTGCCACGCAGAAAGTCGATGGAAGTTATCCTGTTTTTTGTGATGGTTGCGGTTGCGTTCATGTTTCGAAGATAGCACTATTTTGATGTCGTGTTAAACCCGGAACTTGCTAAAGACACGATTATAGGATTTTATCGATTAGTACTTTTTAATTAGTGCCGAACGATTAAAGTCCTCTCCCCTGGAGAGGACTTAGGTGAGGCCAATTTCGACGATCTTAAACAGTGTATTCCAGCAACTCCATCCGGTTCCCAAACGGGTCGAGAAAAAAGAAACGGTCGCGGTCGGCTATCTTCTCTTCTTCATAAGTTTTAACGCCGTTTGATTCGAGCTGCTCGCGGGCTGCATCCAGGTTTGCAACTTCGAATGCACTATGGCGCGAGGTGCTCAACAGGCCCGGCTCGATGCCGATATGAAGACCGATGTCTCCTATTTCAAACCAGTAACCGGGATGTTTGAAAACCTCCGGGCGGTGGGCTGGTTTAAGGCCGACGACATCTGTGTAAAATTTACGCGCTTCTTCCAGCCGTTCCGGCGGAACGCAGATATGGATATGGTCGGCGCGTTTAAAGGTGATCATTCGTGTTCGGCAAAAGTGAGGACATAATTATTGTTGTCCAATATAGAGAATTCGGTGGCGCCATAAAAAGTTTTTTCGAGCCCCTTTAATACTTTCACTTTATCTTTTACCGATTCAAAAAACTCGCGAATATTTTTCAGGTTGATATACAGCAGCAGCGAGCCACCATCGTTCCGGCTTATCTCGGGCAGTTCTTCCTCCAAACTGTCGAAGGTCTGGAACATAATGGTAACGCCGCCGTTCACCATCATCACCCACACCAGTTCGTCGCCCTGCTCGGGTACCGACATGGCTACTTTGAATCCCAGCAATGTGTAAAGTGCTACCGTTTCCTGTATGTTCCTTGTAAAAAAATTGGGCGCTAAAGTTTCCATAAAAACTGAATTTACCCGTAAATATCAGAATAAATAGTTCACGCCAAACTGGTAATATGAAATTTTAACATCATAGGCGTGGCTTGAAGAGATGGGGGCCGACAAGCCATAAGAAGCATTTATTTGTACCTTTTCACCGATAACAACCCCTGTTCCCAGTCTGAACATATTCCAGTAATGCAAAAGTGCAGGATAATTGGGTGTGCTTGTTGTGGATACGTTGTTGAAATTAACCTGGTAAGCATATTTGTTGTAAGACGAGAAATTGAGAGCAATACCCCCATCAAGAAATACCTTAAACTGATCGGTAGAATATACGTTGTAGATGACCTGCGGAACTACAGATACATTATATTGTTTAAAATCAAGAGATGCCGTTGTGCCGCCACCGTCAATTACTGTTGAAGGGATGGTAAAATGTGACCCCGAGTATTCTATTTCGGCCCTGAAAACAAACTTTTTGGTGTATTTATTCAAGAAAAAGTCGGCACCGGCGGATACTACGGGGGAAGTTACGCTTTGATTGGTGCCATTTGGAAAGAAAGCCCCACCACCGCCGGCATTAAGCTTATTGAACCTGGCACCAGCGCCAGCAAAAACCCTGGCCCCGAAAACACCCGGAGGCGTAAAGCTTTGCGAACTTTCGCCGTTTATAAGATCGACTACTTCCCTAAGATCGCGCTCCCTGTAATTGGCGTATTTTATATCTTCCGTTAATTTGGCGCTGTCCTTATTGTAATGATCAGCAACCAATTTTAATTGATTCCTGAAAGTAAATAAAGTTTGAACCTTTACATTATTCTCCGCGATATAAAATATGTAGTAATCCAGCTCATGGGCCTGCCGGTCTTCGGTGCTGGTGATGTAATACCGGGTCTTGATGTCGTCTGTCAAACTGAATAGGGAAACACTTTTCCCGGCCACAACAACTTTTAAGAATGCGGTGTCTGTCGTTTTGCCGGTATCAATGCCAATGGATAATTTATTTGGATTGGTTTGACCTTTGCTTTTAGACACGATAAATTTATGGTAATATTCGGCTCCATTTATGCCAAACGCGACCATGTTGGCGGCAGAAAATTGTGTTGGCGCCGACTGATTTAAATTACTTTTAAATGAAATCTGCTTCGGATTATTTTCCCATTCTTTGTAATCAATAAACCCTTTTAAAGTATCACTTTTAAGGTCGACAATGTAGGCGGGTCTGTAATTATGCTGGGCCTCAGCGTCCTGGAAAATCAGGAAGGATAAAACTGTCAGACAAAATAAATATTTCATATATAAAATTTAGGTTTGCTAAAGTATATGTTTTTTGCAATACTATTTCAACTCAATAATTAATTTAATGGGAAAATTAGAAGATGATTTCAACGCCTATCGTACCAGGATGAACGACAGGATCATGGAGTCGGCCAATACCAATATTAAACGTTTTTTCGCGCTGGACACCACCACTTATGCCGATGGTGCGCTGGATGTAAAAACAAAGGAAATGCTGGGCCTGGTAGCCTCCATGGTGCTGCGCTGCGACGACTGCATCAAATACCACCTGGGCAAATGCCATGAAGCCGGCGTAAACCATGATGAAATGAACGAGGTGTTTATGATCGCAAATTTGGTTGGTGGGTCTATCGTTATTCCTCACTACCGCAGAGCGGTGGAATATTGGGATGAGTTGTGTGGATTATAAGCCTCCGTGTCATTGCGAGAAGGAACGACGAAGCAATCCTGTCGCCATGCATGCGAAGAGGTTGCCACGCTACGCTCGCAATGACATCGTTTTTATTTTAAAAATCAAGTAAATATGCCAACTGCCAACTCAAAACTGCCAACTGAAATTAAACGCTGTACATGGCCGGGAACCGACGAACTTTACATTAAATACCACGACGAAGAATGGGGCAAAGAAGTGCACGACGATAAGGTCCTGTTCGAATTTCTGATCCTTGAATCGGCCCAGGCAGGTTTAAGCTGGATCACCATCCTGCGGCGGCGCGAAGGTTACCGCAGTGCCTTTGCAAATTTTGATGTGCATAAAGTAGCAGCCTTTACTGATGAGGATGTAGAGCGCCTGATGCAGGATACGGGTATCATCCGAAACCGGTTAAAAATTCTGGCGGCTATTAATAACGCTAAGTTATTTATCGAAGTGCAAAAGGAGTTTGGCTCGTTCGATAAATACCTGTACAGCTTTATGCCCGATGGCAGGCCAATAATTAATCATACCCATAAAATACCTGCCAGTACCCCCATTTCGGATGCGATCAGCAAGGACATGAAAAAACGCGGCTTCAAATTTTTCGGTACTACCATTTGTTATGCCCACATGCAGGCCACCGGCATGGTAAACGATCACTTGCCCGACTGCTCTTTTAAATAGTGATTCCACCGATTGTAACAGGATTCCACTGATTGGATTTTGATTACATGGATTAGTATGTATTTTTGAAAATCGGTGCAATCATTTTAAACCATCGGTGTAATCACACAGTAATCAGTGTAATCAAAAATCATATGAAGAAGCTTTTTCTTTTGGACGGCATGGCGCTTATTTACCGGGCTCATTTCGCGTTGAGCAAAACCCCGCGTTTTACTTCCGGCGGCCTCAATACCTCGGCAATGCTGGGCTTTACCAATACGCTGCTGGATGTGCTGAAAAAAGAAAGGCCTACCCACATGGCCGTAGTTTTTGATACCGATGCACCTACCGAGCGCCACACCGAATTTGAAGCCTACAAGGCTCAGCGCGAATCAATGCCTGAGGACCTGGCTGCTGCCCTCCCTTATATTTTTAAGATTGTTTTAGGATTTAATATACCGCTAATAACTTCGGACGGTTATGAGGCGGATGACATCATCGGCACCCTTGCCAAAAAAGCCGAAGCTAAAGGCTACCAGGTTTACTGCATGACGCCCGACAAGGATTTCGCGCAGCTGGTTTCCGACAATATCAAACTGTATAAGCCGGGCCGCCAGGGTAACGAGGTGGAAATAATGGGCGTGAAGGAAGTACTGGAAAAATGGGAAGTTAATGATCCGCTGCAAGTGATAGACATCCTCGGCCTTTGGGGCGATGCTGTGGATAATATCCCCGGCATTCCTGGTATTGGTGAAAAGACAGCGAAGGCGCTCATCAAGCAATATGGCTCGATGGAGAATATCATTGCCAACAGCCACGAATTAAAGGGCAAGCAGCGCGAAAATGTCGAGCAATTTGCCGAGCAGGGCTTGCTGTCCAAACGCCTCGCTACTATCAACCTGAATGCGCCGGTCGAGCTGGATGAGGCCGGGCTGGAAATGTGCGCGCCAAGTAAAGACCTGCTGGAGCCGTTGTTTGCTGAACTGGAATTCCGTACCCTGGGCCGCCGTGTATTTGGCGACGATTTCAGCATTACCGAAACCCGGGCGGTATCTATCCAAACCGACCTGTTTGGCGAACCGGTATCTTCGGGCCGTACCACGATGACAGTGGATGTGCAGGATATAGCCGAACCCGAAGGGCAGCCCGAACCAGGCAAAAACATCAATAACGTTGAGCACGAATACATTCTTGCCGATACCAAAGAGAAACGCGCCGGACTGATAGCCGAACTGAAACAGCAAAAAACCATTTGCTTCGATACTGAGACTACGGGGACTGACGCCAACCATTGCGAATTGGTAGGACTGTCATTCGCCATAAAACATCATCACGGCTGGTACGTGCCAGTTCCTGCCGATCAAAAAGAGGCACAGGTTATCGTTGACGAATTTAAGACCGTTTTAGAAGACGAGAACATCGGTAAAATAGGCCAGAATATCAAGTTTGATGTGCTGATGCTAAAATGGTACGGTGTACAGGTGAGGGGCGCCCTGTTCGACACCATGCTGGCACATTACGTGCTCGATCCGGATACACGCCATAATATGGATGTGATGTCGGAAAATTACCTCGGTTACAGCCCTGTTTCCATTACCGAGCTGATAGGCCCCAAGGGCAAGGCCCAGGGCAGTATGCGCGATGTAGAGTTGGAAAAGATAAAAGAGTACGCTGCCGAAGATGCCGACATTACCCTGCAGCTGCACGATGTTTTCCAGCCGAAAGTGAAACAGGCCGAGGCCGAAAAATTGATCAACGATATTGAGTGCCCCCTGATTTATGTACTTGCCGATATGGAGTACGAAGGTGTGCGCATAGACCATAATACGCTGGCCGAATTTTCAAAAGAACTGGTAGGCGACATTGCCAAACTGGAAAGAACGGTTTATGACAAGGCCGGCGTCCGCTTTAATATTGCATCGCCAAAGCAGTTGGGCGAGGTGCTGTTTGAGAAACTGATGCTCGACCCGAAAGCAAAAAAAACCAAAACAGGCCAATACCAAACCGGCGAGGATGTGCTACTTGCCCTGGCCTCCAAAAGTGATATTGTGCGCGATATTTTGGATTACCGCCAATTGCAAAAATTGAAATCGACTTATGTTGACGCCTTGCCGCAAATGGTGAGCCCCAAAACCGGCCGCGTGCATACCTCCTATAACCAGGCGGTGGCCGCCACCGGGCGTTTAAGCTCCACCAACCCCAACCTGCAAAATATCCCGATCCGAACCGAACGCGGCCGCGAGGTTCGCAAGGCATTTATCCCGCGTGATGAGAACCATACCATCGTTTCGGCGGATTATTCGCAGATCGAATTGCGCATCATAGCGGAGATCAGCAAGGACGCCAACATGCTGGATGCCTTCGCCAAAAACCTCGATATCCACACCGCTACAGCCGCTAAAGTATACGGCAAGGAACTGCACGAAGTAACCAGCGATGAGCGCCGAAACGCCAAGGCGGTTAACTTCGGCATCATCTATGGACAGTCGGCGTTTGGCTTGTCACAAAGTTTGGGCATACCCCGCAAGGAGGCTGCCGAGATCATTGAGAACTACTTTACCCAATACTCGGGCATTAAACAATACATGGCCGATACCATGAATTTTGCCCGCGAGAATGGTTATGTGTGCACCCTGATGGGTCGCCGCCGCTACCTGCGCGATATCAATTCGGCCAATGCTACCGTGCGCGGCTTTGCCGAACGAAATGCCATCAATGCGCCTATACAGGGCTCGGCGGCGGATATGATCAAGATAGCCATGATCAACATTCACCGCGAATTGAAGGCCCAAAAAATGGATGCCCGCATGACCATGCAGGTGCATGACGAGTTGGTGTTTGACGTGCCCAACCACGAGGTGGAAAAGATAAAACCCATCATCAGCGAAGGCATGAGGAACGCCATCAAAACCAATGTGCCAATTTTAGTCGAGATAGGCACCGGTGCGAACTGGCTGGAGGCGCATTGATTTTGGTCCGAAAGTCGGGAAGTCCGCGTAAGTCCGAAAGATAGGTATGCGTTGTAGAATAGAAAGCTTTCGGCTAAAGCCCCTATCTTTTCACTTATTTATCCGTCCCATAAATGGGACGGCAATGAACTAATTTATTTTATTGCCGTTGGCTTCAGCCAACGGACCAGAGACAGGCAATGGAAGGCTTCAGCCAAACCCGCCAGGTTTAGCGTCTGCGCTAAACCTTAGCCTGGTTCGGGCGTCCACGCCCGCTTTTGCAATGTAAAATTTATGCTATTACTAAAGCGAATCAGCTATAACCTAAACTTATTGGGCTTACCGGTGTTGTGTTAAATGATCGCCGCATAAGCGATGAACTTAAAAACACAATTATCATGAAAGCAAAATTACTGCTGCCGGCTATATTGCTGGCAGCCATCTGTTTCCAAAGTTGCGTAAGCAATAAAAAATATGCCCAGCTGCAGTCTGATTACAATAAGTCGCTCGACACCAATAGTAAGCTTAAGCTAAGCTGGCAAAGGACCCAGCAGGAACTGGCTGTGTCGCAAAACCAGGTGCAAAACCTGCAAACGCAGATAGACCAGGCTAAATCGACCCAGGCTGCCTTGCAGGCCGCGCTCGACAAGTGTCTTGCCGGCAGCAACCAGGGCAATGTGAACGTGGCCAAACTGGCCGACCAGATCAAGGCTTCAGACCAGTATATCAAGCACCTGATAGACCTGAAGAATAAGAGCGACTCGCTGAATATGGTGCTGACCAATAACCTCACGCGTTCGCTTACAGCTGATGAAAAAAGCGACGTGGACATCAAGGTGCTGAAAGGTGTCGTTTATATTTCTTTGGCGGATAATATGCTGTACAAATCGGGCAGTTACCAGATATCGGATAAAGCCGGAGAAACGCTGAGCAAGATAGCCAAGATCATCAACGACTATTCCAGCTATGATGTGCTGGTAGAGGGTAATACCGACAATGTGCCCATATCGCAGGTAAATATCCGCAACAACTGGGATTTGAGCGCCTTGCGGGCTTCATCGGTTGTGCAAGCGCTGCAAACTACTTATAATGTAGATCCTAAACGGCTTACCGCAGGCGGCCGGGGCGAGTACAACCCGATAGCAGATAACAGCACACCGGGGGGTAAGGCAACCAACCGTCGTACTGAAATTATCATTACCCCAAAACTCGACCAGTTTATGAACCTGATAGGCAAACCGCAATCGGACCAATAAATAACGTGAGTAATTATAAGTGCAAACGCCGCGAATTGTTGTTCGTGGCGTTTGTTGTTTGAACTAATGATTAAATGATTACCATGATCCCACTGCGCCACCTAATTAACTAATATAAGGTTTTTTTTTACCCTAAAAAATGGGTGATTAAACCCTTTCATAAATCATATGTTTTTAGTTGTTTTAATGAATTGAAAACTCGTATGAAATGGGTAGCAGACACCAGTCATTATATTAATTAAACCACAATTGCTCTGAAAAATAACCTTAAAATAGTTTCAAGTATTATCAATGTAAAAAATGGGAACGACTAAACTGTTAATCTTATTTCTATTTTCGAGTACCTCGTTAATAGCCCCACAATCTTCTGATGTTTTTATTGGAGCCTATTCTGTCAAAGATAATGGCCAAATGAAAGAATATATTAAAATTGAAAAGCATGGAAACGAATTTACTGTTTCTGAAAAATTAAATGGTAGATGGCTATCGCCAAAAGTGGTCGTTCCTGTGACAAAATCTCAGATGGGGAAATTACTTGGAAAGCCTATCAATATTCAATTATTAGGACTTGGTAATGATAACGCCGCATTGATCAAAGTTCCAAAAGGATGGCATTTAGATAACTTTGTATGCAATACAGGATATTGGCTCGCAACAGTACTCGGACCGATTGAATTGTACAAAAATTGAAGTGGAAATTCACATCTCAACCCGCCTATAAGCTGTGAGGAACTTGAATCCGCTACTTAGCGGATGGGCCGTCAAGCATGGCGAACATACTTCTCAATCCCTTAGTGTATCCATTTCCAAAAAAAGCCTACACAGTTACTCGCGTTTTTGCATCCACGGCAATGCCCGGAGAGTCGCATTGAGGATGAATGGTGTGCTAAAGATGCCTCTCACCAGCTATTTCTGGCCTTTTTTGACCTTTTTTTGTTTTCCCGGGATTTTTGCGGAAAAAACGGTTGAAAAATAGTCATCTGGTGAACATTTTAACTGGTTGATTTACAGACCAAAAGCAAAAGCAGTGTTCACGAAAATGTTAAAAATAGGGCACTTTTTGCGTTTTCCAATTTGTTAATAAATTGAAAATGAAGCACTTGTGTCTAAAATGATTTGGCAAAGGGCGGTGACGTGAACACTTAGTGTGATGAGTTGTGAATGGTGAATAGTGAGTGGTGAATGCGCAATAGTGAGTAAGGAATTAACACTTACCGCGTCAGACATGTGGCATAGCCCAAATTATTACTTTAGCAAAAACCACGGCTATTACCATTCAAAAAATATGGATTTTGCAAAAAACCGTTCGGTATGCTTATAATTTAAAAAGCGAACAGCCCCGGAGGGTAAACAAATAATAAAAATTCGTTTTTTAAACAGAATATGACCCCATTGGTTGTTTATTTAAGCAATTGTTCCTTAAATTGAACCGGTTATAGTCTATTAATGAAAATCTTCCACCTAAGCGCCGAATGTTACCCTGTTGCCAAAGTTGGCGGCCTGGCCGATGTTGTGGGCGCATTACCCAAATATCAGAACCAAATGGGGCTTGACGCCTCTGTTGTAATGCCGTTTTACGAGCGCAAGTTTGTGCAGGAAAACGAGTGGGACGTAGTTTTTGAGGCTTCGTCGTTTTTGGGCGCCAGGCGTTTTTACTTCGAGATATTAAAGGAGCGGACGGATAAGCTTGGTTTTCCGTTGTTCCTGGTAAAAATACCCGGTTTGCTCGACCGGGAGAATGTTTACAGCTACCCCGACGAAACGGAGCAGTTTATTGCCTACCAGGTAGCTTTTTTGGATTGGATAACCTGGTCGCAGCAAACACCGGACATTATCCACTGCCATGATCATCATTCGGGCCTTGTTCCCTTCCTGATGTACCATGCGCGGCCATACCACCGCCTTGCTGAAATACCAACGATATTAACCATACACAACGGACAGTATCATGGCGCGTTCAACTGGAGCAAGCTGTCGCTGCTGGGAGATATCGACCTGTCAAAAACCGGCTTGCTGGAATGGAACGGCGCCATTAACCCATTGGCTGCCGCCGTAAAATGCTGCTGGAAATATACCACCGTATCGCCAACCTATTTAGAGGAACTCACTTACCAATCCAACGGGCTGGAATACCTGTTTTACCTCGAAAGAAATAAAGGCACGGGTATCCTGAACGGTATCGACACCGAGGTTTGGAACCCCAAAACTGACCCGATGATCCCCGAAAATTTTTCAATCAGGACGCTGGCATCGGGTAAACAGAAAGATAAGGAGGCGCTTTGCGCGCGGTTCAAACTATCCACCGACAGGCCGCTGATCTCGTTCATCGGTCGCCTGGTGGGCGAAAAAGGTGCCGATCTGCTGCCTAATGCCATTAAGCGCAGCATACTGGCGCATCCCGGCGGTGTAAATTTCTGCCTTCTGGGCGCGGGCGAAGTGAAAGTGCAGGACCAACTATTGGCGTTACAGACCGAATTTCCCGACCAGTGCAGTGTATTTATAGGGTACGACGAGCCGCTGGCACACCTGGTATACGCCGGGTCGGATTTCCTGCTGATGCCATCGCGCGTGGAGCCCTGCGGCCTGAATCAATTATATGCGCTTCGATATGGCACCGTACCGGTAGTGCGCACCACCGGCGGACTGCGCGATTCGGTGATCGATTTTGGCGACGAGGGTGGTTATGGCATCCGCTTTATCCAGGCCAATGCCGAAGATATTATACATGCCGTGGGCAGGGCCATTGGGTTGTATGAAACTACACCACACCTGCAATTGATACGCAAACGAATAATGGCCCTCGATTTCTCATGGGATCGGTCGGCCAAAGAATATATTAACCTTTATGAGAGTTTAAAACCTGCTATATGACATCAAAAGTAATTTCCATTGTGCTCGGCGGCGGCCAGGGAAGCCGCTTATCGCCCCTTACCGCAACACGCTCCAAACCTGCCGTACCTATAGGCGGCAAGTACCGTTTGGTTGACATCCCGATCTCGAATTGCCTGCATTCGGATATTACGCGCATTTACGTGCTTACACAGTTCAATTCAGCGTCGCTTAACAAGCACATCAAAAACACGTACCATTTCAGCAGTTTTAGCTCGGCTTTTGTCGATATCCTGGCCGCCGAACAAACGCCATCCAGCGTGGCCTGGTACCAGGGTACCGCCGATGCTGTACGGCAGAGCCTGCATCATTTGGCGGTGCATGAATTTGAGTATGTGCTTATCCTTTCGGGCGACCAGCTGTACCAAATGGATTTCCAGGATATGATACAGCATCATATCGACACCAATGCCGAAATTTCCATTGCAACCATACCGGTTCATGCCAATGACGTACCGGGCTTTGGTATATTGAAAACCGATTCGAACAACATGATCACATCGTTTATCGAAAAGCCCAAAAAGGATTTCGAAAGCTGGGCATCGGAAGTGAGCGATGAAATGAAGGCCGAAGGCAGGGTGTACCTGGCATCGATGGGTATCTATGTCTTTAACCGGAAATTACTATACGAATTACTTATGGGGAACGACCGGACCGACTTTGGTAAGGAAATTATCCCCGATTCGATAGCACATCACCGCGTGGCGAGTTACCAGTACGAGGGTTATTGGACCGACATCGGTACTATACCATCGTTCTTTGAAGCCAACCTCGGATTAACCGACGATATTCCGAAGTTTAACCTGTTTGATTCGCAGCCGATCTTCACCCGTGCAAGGATGCTGCCGCCGTCGAAGGTGTCGGGTTCGCATCTTGAAAAAACTATCATAGCAGATGGCTGCATTATCAATGCCAGCCATATTTCCCGCTCGATCGTTGGTATCCGTACCCGCATCGGTGTGGATACCGTTATCGAAAACTGCTACATCATGGGCAGCGATAATTACCAGACCCTGGAACAGATCAAGGAATCAAACCTGAGCAATTCGCCCATTATGGGTATCGGCGACCGCTGCTGCATCAAAAACGCTATCATCGACAAAAACACCTACATCGGCGATGACGTAAAGATCAACTGCGGCAATAAAAAGCTGGACGACGGCGATTACGGGACCTACACTGTACAGGATGGTATCGTGGTGATCAAGAAAAGAGCTATAATACCGCATGGGACAGTGATTTAGGTTGAATATTTTTAAAACAATCTGCATACCGATTGTTATTAATATTCAAACCAAATATTGTTACCTATGAAAAAGACAATGGCGATGATCGCTTTAGCAGCGATCTGTTTTGGTAGCTCGGCTTACGCCTTTACCCCGGTAAAAATGGCGCAGGACACTACCAAAAAAGACACCGTAAAAATGAAGGTGAAGAAAAAAGGCACCAAAGTAAAGATCAAGAAGAAAATGAAGGACAGCACGCAGATGTAATTCCTTCATGAAAGGCAAAGCCCTCTCAACGAAGTTGGGAGGGCTTTGTTATGATATATCTGCCGCTACAGCTCTATACTTTCACCTATACCCGGCAGTTGCAAATTCAACCCCGCGTTTTTAAATTTCGCGGCTACCTCGTCCTTATCAATTCTGATCACCGGGAACGAATCGTAATGTACACCTATCACATTTTGGCAATTCACAAAACCCGCTGCTTTAATGGCGTCGCCGGCCCCCATTGTATAATTATCGCCGATTGGTAAAATGGCCCAGTCAAGATTTTCGTCAGCCAGCAGCTTCATATCATAGGTTAAAGCGGTATCACCGGCGAAGTATATCTTTTTACTTTCTGTATAGATCACAAACCCGGCCGGGTTACCGCCATTGGCGCCATCAGGCATGGAACTGGAGTGGATGGCATTAACCATTTTCACCCTGCCGAAATCAAAATTGAATCCGCCGCCGATATTCATACCATGCGCATCTTTGATACCCTTACCGCCCAGCCAGTTGGCTATTTCGGCAATGCAGATGATCTTCGCCTTGCTGTTTTTATGAATGGTGAACAGGTCGGCAATATGATCCCCGTGCCCGTGAGATAATAAAATATAATCCGGTTTCAGACTGTTCACATCGATGTGTTTGGCCAGTTCGTTAGGCGAAATAAATGGATCGAACAAAAGTTTCTTGCCGCCGGTTTCCAATTCAAAAGCCGACTGTCCGTAATATGTAAATTTCATAGTGAATGATATTTGTTGTATATACCGTACTGTCATTTCGACGAGGAACGAGGAGAAATCTTATAAAAGTGGCAAATATCTATAATGTTCAAGATTTCTCTCTGTCGTTCGAAATGACAAGGTTTTGAAAACTTATTTCCCAAACATACCGCCCAATCCGCCGAACATTTCCTGGGACAAGGCAGCCATTTCGCTTTGGTTCACATTCTCGGCCTGCTGAAGGGCTTTGTTTACAGCTACTACCAGCAACTCCTCCAATTCCTCTTTATCAGCAGATTTCAGAAAATCGTTGTCAATGCTGATCGATTGTACCACCTTGTTACCATTGGCGGCAACGCTGATCTTCCCGCCCTCGGCGCTGCCGGAAACGGTTATTCCATCAAGCCGTTTTTTAACGTCTTCGGCCTTTTGCTTTGCTTCAAATAATTTGTCGAACATGGTTTCTTTTTGTTTTAAAGTTGGAATGTTAAATGCTTGATATGTTTAAGCAATAACAAAGATTGCCAGGCAAAGTTAGGTCAACTTTCCAACATTGCAATTTTACAACCCTTCAGCAAATACCAAAAAAATCAATCTTCCGCCGTATCTCCGGCACCATTGTAGGCCCCTTTGCGGATAACCGGCATGTTTTCCATTTTGAACAGGTCGTCCAAATGTAACAAACTGCCGTTTACAAGGTTTCCCAGCAGTACAATTGTAACATCATTTTTAAGATCGCGCACATAAATATGCCTGAAACCATGCCACCAGCCGGTATGGTAAACCACTTTTTGGCCGGGTGCTTCAAACAAACGCCAGCCGTAGCCATAATTAAAGTGCCCGCGTATCATTGGGTTGCGGTCGGTATAGGCCGAGTCCTGGGTGGCAGGTTTTATCAAACGTCCTGCCCGCAAGGCCTGGTCGTACAGGAACAGGTCGCCAACGGTGCTGTAAATACCCTTATCGCCCACCGGGCCGTCAAGAAAATTTGGCGCTACCGAATACTTCCAGCTGTTGCGGTCGTGTCCAACCACATCAACCGGTATCTTGTCATAAACAGCCTTGGAATAAACAGCGGTATGCGTCATGCCGGCGGGTTTAAAAACATTCTCCTTCATATACTCCGCATAGCTCATGCCGGTCACTTTCTCAATGATCGAACCAAGCACCATAAAATTAGAGTTGTTATACAGGAAACGTTTATTGGGTTTGTTGAACGGCGCAGGCTTATATTCGGCGATCATATTCATAGCCTCGGTGTTGGTAAGGCCCTTGCGTTGGTTCAGGTGGTTTTTGCGGTAAATATCGTCGATAAAATATACGTAGTTCATCATGCCCGACCGGTGGGTAAGCAGTAAACGAATGGTAACCCCCTGGTATGGGAAATTAGGGAAAAACTCCCGCACATCCTGGTCGAGTTTGATCTTACCGCGTTCCCAAAGCTGCATAATAGCGGTCGAGGTCATGGTTTTGGTAACCGATGCCAGCTGGAACTGCGAATTGATCTTCAGGCTGTCGCGTGTCAGGTGGTTTGCCCAGCCAAGCGCATTCTCGTAAACTATTTTGCCATGCCTGGCCACCAGTATATCGCCATTGAAGCCACTCTTTTGGTGCAATTTGTGAAAAAACTCATCTATTCGTTTATCCTCGTGTTTAGGATCGTATTTTAAAAGCTCGGCAGGGTTAAACGGGCCAGGAGTGTAAGTCGCCACCTTTTTGGGGCTGGCATTATTATTCCCGCAGGCTATCAACATTAGCAGGGGCGCGGTAACCGGTATTAATCCTTTAAGCACTGATCTCATGTATATTAATCTATCTTATTTAACGTCCGCGAAAATTGTAAATTATAATCCCACGGGAAACTAAAGTTTTAAACATTTTTCTTCTTTTAGTTAATAACCGTACTAAATTTATTTGGCGCGGCCGATCACAAACTTATCCTGGGTTCCCTCAATCTGAAGTATTAAAAAAATCCATAAAGCTTATGGATTCCCTTCATTATCCGCATCTATAATAAAAACTGAAGATTTGTTATTAAATTTATTACATGAAAACCTATCACAAAACCTTGTTGCTGCCGATGCTGCTTTGTCTCTCATTGGCCGCCCTCGCCCAAAATAATGACGATGCAAAATTGCTTGTAAAACAAGGCGTTGCGCTGAACGACTCGGGCAAGTACGACCGGGCCATTGAGAAATACAACCAGGCTATTAAAGCCGACCCGCAGTATGCCAACGCTTATTACGAAATGGGTTATACCTTATTCACTACCGGGAAAGAAAAAGAGGCTATTCCGTATCTCGAAAAAGTGCTGGCCCTTGAACCGAAAGCCGCCGGGGGATATGATATGCTGGGTAGTATTTACGACGACCTGAACCAATCGGATAAAGCCATTGATCTTTTTAAAAAGGGTATAGACGCCGATTCCACCTATCAGCGATTGCATTACAATATCGCTATAACCTATTACCGGCTTGGTAAATTCCATGAATCGGAGCAGGCTGCTATCAAAGCCGTTAAGCTTGATGCCACACACGCGAGCAGTCAGCGAATTTTAGCCATGGCAACTTATAAACAAAAAAAGCGGGGCATATCGCTGCTGGCCTGGTGCGACTTCCTGCTGCTTGAACCGCAAAGCAAACGCTCGCCCGAGGCATTGAACTTTGTCAAAACTATCCTCAACTTTGGTGTTACGCGCACTGGCGACAAAAATATCACCATAAATGTAAATCCTGACGAGGGTGCCGGAAATTTGTTAATGCCATTGGCGATAAGCACCGCGCTTGATAAGAAAACGAATTTGTCTGCGGTCGATTCGGTTCAGTTTGAGCTAACCTCTTTACTGCAAATATCTGCGTCTATTATAGGCGAGGATGCGCCGCCGCTGGTGAAAAACTACTATGCAGGTTATTTCGAACAGCTGGCCAAATCGGGTAATATGCCTGCTTTTGCCCGTTATATTACCTTATCGGCTTACCGGGACGAGAACCTTGCCTGGTTTAAGGAACATGATAAAGAATTGAAAGACCTGCAACAGTGGGTAGCAGCGACCAAACGCGAATTTTAACGGCAATTGTTCTAAATTTGGGAATGAAGTCTTTGTTAAAACCAATACTGATCTGGTGCCTGCTGGCCATGACTTTCTATGCCAAAGCACAGGGTAGCAGCGATGCTGCCGACCTGGTCAGACAAGGCACCCAGCTCAACAACCAGGGAAACTATGCCGGCGCCATAGAAAAATACAACGCAGCGCTGAAAATCGATTCAAATAACGCGCAAGCCAACTATCAAATGGGTTTTAGCCTTCAGGCAGCAGGAAGGGGAAATGAGGCCATCCCTTATGCCGAAAAAGCCATCAAAGGCAATGGCAGCGCTACACTTACCGCGTCGACCTATACGCTTTTGGGCAGTATCTATGATCAGACCCGTCAAATCCAAAAGGCTATCGATACTTATAAGGAAGGCATCAAACTTAACCCCGGCTTTCAGCAGCTTCACTTTAACCTCGGATTGGCCTATTCCCGGAATAAACAATACGCCGAAGCAGAGTCCGAAGCTATCGAGTCTATCAAGCTGGACCCGAAGCACGCGAGCAGCCAGCGGATGTATGCACTGGTGACGCTCCATCAGAATAAGCGCCTGAACGCCTTACTGAGCCTTTGCAGCTTTATACTGCTGGAGCCAAATACGCCGCGCAGCGCCGAAGCTTATAACAATATCCAGAGCATATTAAAAGGAGGTACGTTAAGCGGCGCTAATGGCCGGCAAACCATCATTCTATCCCCAAAAGACAAACAGGAGATAGCGGTGCAAAACATGGTTATATTCACCACGGTCTCCGTGGCCCGCCAAAAGAAACTGGCGGGTATGGATCTGCTGGAGTTTGAATTGAAACACATCTTTAGCATAGCGGGTAACATGGCTAATGACGATAAGGAAAAAGATTTTTTTGATAAGTTCTTTGCCGCTTATTTTTTGAACCTGGCGCAAAGCGATAACATAGCCGCATTTACACGCATGGTTAGCCGGAGTGCCGATAAAGAAGAAAATACCAAATGGATGGCCGAGCATGACGCGGAGGTAAAAGCGCTGGACAAATGGATGGCAGAAACACGGATGAGCCTTTAACCCAAACCTTAACATGAATAAAAAACATCTACTTGAATTTATCCCCTTAATTACTTTCTTTCTGTTCAGTTTATCTCCTCTTTTTAAACTTGGGGTTCCCTACGCTACAATAATAACCCTGGTAAGTGGCGGGCTACTTAGCATGCTTTATTTTTACGCATCATATTGGTTATTTGCAGGAACCGGCATAGCACCAGTGACCAGGATAATTGCGGGGCTTACTTTTAGTGTCACCATCGTTGCCATCATATACAGTTTATTTCGTTGGCCTTACTGGTATCTATTCAGCAATATAGGTTTTGCCGGATTGGGCATAGTGTTGGTAATTTCTTTATTTAACTACCTGTCACCTGGCTATAAAGCATTAGTTTACAGAACTTTTCTATTTTTGATTTTAATCGCGGCAGTATATAGTTACAGGAGTTTCCGTGCCTGAGACCTGATATCTCTTCGCTCTCCCGCTGCCTTTGTCTCACAGGCAGCAAATAACCCCAACAATAATATTACCATTTCCCTCCCTCCCGCATGGGTAAAAACCCTAAATTTGCCCGCACATAATTCATTACAAATACCATGAGTTTCAGAACTGAACACGATACCATGGGCGAGGTACAGGTACCTGCCGATAAATACTGGGGCGCACAAACCGAACGTTCACGCAATAACTTTAAAATAGGTCCCGAGGCATCTATGCCGAAGGAGATCATCAGCGCATTTGCTTACCTGAAGAAAGCTGCCGCCTATACCAATACCGATTGCGGCGTATTGCCTGCCGAAAAACGCGACCTGATAGCACAGGTGTGCGACGAGATACTGGAAGGCAAACTTGCCGGCGAATTTCCACTGGTGATCTGGCAAACCGGCTCGGGCACGCAATCGAACATGAACGTGAACGAGGTAGTTGCTAACCGCTCGCATGTATTGCAGGGCAATAAACTGGGCGAAGGCAAAACCTTCATCCATCCTAACGACGATGTTAACAAATCGCAGTCATCCAATGATACCTATCCCACTGCTATGCACATCGCCGCCTATAAAATGGTGATGGAGGTAACTATACCGGGCATCGAGAAATTGCGTGATACGCTAAAGGCAAAGTCCGAAGCATTTAAAAGCGTGGTAAAGATCGGTCGTACCCACCTGATGGATGCTACACCCCTTACTTTGGGGCAGGAGTTTTCGGGCTATGTATCACAGCTCGATCATGGATTAAAGGCTTTAAGAAATACACTTGATCACTTATCCGAATTAGCCCTTGGCGGCACCGCCGTTGGTACCGGTATCAATACCCCTAAAGGTTATGATGTAAAGGTGGCTGAATATATCGCAAAGTTTACGGGCCTGCCGTTTCGTACTGCTGAAAACAAATTTGAGGCACTGGCGGCACATGATGCCATTGTGGAAAGTCACGGTGCTTTAAAACAAATCGCTGTTTCGCTGATGAAAATTGCCAACGATATCCGCATGCTGGCCTCTGGCCCTCGCTCGGGTATTGGCGAAATACATATACCGGATAACGAGCCGGGCTCGTCCATTATGCCGGGCAAAGTAAACCCAACCCAAAACGAGGCGGTTACCATGGTAGCCGCGCAGGTAATGGGTAACGACGTTGCCATATCTATAGCCGGATCAAACGGTCATTACGAGCTGAATGTTTTCAAACCAGTTATGGCAGCCAACTTCCTGCAATCTGCACGTTTGATAGGCGATGCCTGTGTATCCTTTAACGACCATTGCGCTGTTGGTATCGAGCCAAATTATGCCGGTATCAAAAAGCACCTCGAAAATTCGCTGATGCTGGTGACAGCTTTGAACCCGCACATCGGTTACGAGAATGCCGCCAAGATCGCCAAAACAGCTTTGAAACAAAACCAATCCCTACGGGAAGCAGCCATCGGTTTAGGTTTGCTTACCAACGAGCAGTTCGACCAATGGGTTAAGCCGGAAGATATGATCGGCAGTTTAAAGTAAGCCTCACCCCAACCCCTCTCTACCGGAGAGAGGCTTTTAATTTTAAAGCATAATGCAAAAACCTTTTGCCTTTTACCTTTTATCTTTCGCCTTAATGGCCGCTTTAGGCTTTAGCTGCTCTCCCAATGCCGATCTGCAGGGTAAAGGCGAAACTTATTTACAGGGTGAATGGCAACAGGACTCGGTTCCTGCGCAAAAGAAACTGGTCGAATACTCGTTATATAATATCAAATTCAGCTGCGACTCATTTTTTATGCAGATCAAAAGTTTCAGCAAAACAAATAGCGGCCCTGATACCTGCGAACGTTCGGGCCATTGGATTGAATACATTAAAGGCGGCTATTTTCAAATTAATGACACCCTGCATGTCCGTGGGCAGTTTTGCAACGCCGACCATAGTTTGAAGCCTGAAGGCGGCTGTTTCCGCTCGGGCATTTACGAGGAATTATTTAAGGTAAAAAAAGAGGGCGATTCGCTCATTGAATTTTCGGGCGCATCAAGCCTTATCCCAATTAAAGCACGCTTAATAAAACGCACTACCTGTACTCCAAAACCGTTGTGATATGAAAACAAGATTTCTGAAAAAACTGGCTTTTATCCTGGCGATCATTTACCTGCCATTGCAAAGTATGGCCTGGGGCACCCAGGGGCACCGCATAGCAGGGCAAATTGCGGATAGTTACCTTTCGCCGAAGGCACGCAAGGCTATTGAAGCAATATTAGGGAATGAAAGCATAGCTATGGCCAGCAACTGGGCCGATTTTATCAAATCCGACCCTGCTTATAATTATTTGTACAACTGGCATTTTATCGACCTTGACAAATCCTACACTTACCCCGAATTACAGGCTTATCTTAAACAGGACAATGCCGTCGACGCGTATACAAAACTGGAGTTTTTAATAAGCGAACTAAAAAAGAAGGACCTGGAAAAGGACAAAAAATTGCTCTACCTGCGCATGCTCATCCATATTGTCGAGGATGTTCACCAACCCCTACATACCGGCCATACGGAAGATAAAGGCGGCAATGATATCAAGGTAACCTGGTTCAACAACAACACCAACCTGCACTCGGTATGGGATTCGCAGCTGATCGATTTTCAGCAGCTAAGCTATACCGAATATACTACAGCCATCAATCACACTACCGCCGCCGAACGTGCGGAATGGCAAAAAGCACCTATCAGCGAGTGGTTATTTGAATCAAACCAAATAGCTGAAAAGCTGTACTCCGAAACCAAAACCGGCGACGCGCTGAATGGTTACAAATACAATTTCAGCCATATCGATACACTTAACCGGCAATTGCTTAAAGCCGGCGTTCGCCTGGCAGGCGTGTTGAATGATATATTTGGTTAACCCGGGTTGTAAAGCTGAAATGTTGTAAGGTTGGCACATCGATAAACAAAATAACTTTTCAACTTTACAGCATTCCAACCTTCCAACAAAAGCAATGAAACTCCTCATGGTCTGCCTTGGTAATATCTGCCGTTCGCCGCTGGCGGAGGGTATTATGCAGCATTTGGCTGATGGGCAAGGGTTGGATTGGCAGGTAGATTCGGCCGGGACCGGCAGTTGGCATGTGGGTGAAGGGCCCGACAGGCGCTCAGTTCGTGCGGCACGCAATCATGGCATCGATATCAGCAGGCAGGTTTGCCGGCAATTCAGGCGGAAGGATTTCAGGGATTTTGACCACATATTTGTAATGGATAAATACAACTTTTCCGATGTGCTGGCCATGGCACCTGATGAGGAAGCCGCCGCAAAAGTAAAGCTGCTTTTAGGCGACCGCGAAGTACCCGACCCTTATTACGATGACAGCCAGTTTGAGCCGGTGTTTGTGTTGATAGAGCTTGGGTGTAAGGAAATTGTCAAGCAATTAAGCCCCGATTCCTAAAGTGTTTGTCATTTCGAACGCAGTGAGAAATCTTATACGACTGACATGGAAGGCAATACATGTTGCTCAAGATTTCTCCTCGTTACTCGTCGAAATGACAAGTTGTTTTTATTGCCTCTCCATCCTGAAAAACGCCAGTTCCTCTCCGTCCCTCACAAAATTATCCATCCGCGTCATCCCGGCTTTTAGCAATACTTTTTGTGAACCGATATTACCTACCGTAGTTACCGCCACCAGCTCCGATGCAGAGGTGTGCATAAAGCCCTGCGCCACCATAATCTGCGCCATATCACTGGCTATGCCTTTGCCCCAGTATTTCTGATGCAGCGCATAACCAAGTTCTATTTTTCCGGGATCAGTATCATAAATGCGCAGCAGGCAAAACCCGATAAAATCCCCGTCGCCATTATTGAATATACCCCAGCGACCGAGCGGGCTGCCCGAAGCATAATCTTTCAAAGCCCATTGAAACAGGTCCGTCAGCTCTTTCCGGCTGCGCTTTGGAAGATGCGTAATAACCCGTTCGTCATCAAAAATAGCAATGAACAGGTCCTGCTCTTCGGGCTTAAAATCACGGATAACAAAACGTGGGGTTTGAATAAAAAGTGGCATAGCTCAAATGTATGATTTTACACCGATAGTGATTTTATCCTGTTCATCACAAAAATCTTAAAATCGTGTTACCTTTGCACGCTATGGCATCCATCAAACCATCCGTACCCAAAGGCACCCGCGATTTTTCCCCGGCCGAAATGGCCAAACGCAATTATATTTTCGATACTATTAAAAGTGTTTTCCGCAAATATGGTTACCAGCAAATCGAAACGCCTTCGATGGAGAAGCTTTCGACGCTCACCGGTAAATATGGTGACGAGGGTGATAAGCTGATATTTAAAATTCTAAATAACGGCGATTTTTTAGGTGACGGTGGTATTAGTGAATCGAACATGACAGCGGACAGCAAAAAGCTACTCCCGCTGATTGCAGAAAAGGCTCTCCGCTACGACCTCACCGTTCCATTCGCCCGGTACGTGGTAATGCACCAGAATGAAATTACCTTTCCGTTCAAGCGTTTCCAGGTACAGCCGGTATGGCGCGCCGACAGGCCGCAAAAGGGCCGCTACCGCGAGTTTTACCAGTGCGATGCCGATGTTGTAGGCTCGGGATCATTATTGAACGAAGCGGAATTTGTGATGATCTATGACGAAGCTTTAAGTAAGTTAGGGCTGAAAGATTTCACGATTAAAATTAATAATAGAAAAATTCTATCAGGCGTAGCGGAGATTATAGACAAAGGTGATAATATAATTGACTTGACCGTTGCTATAGATAAAATCGATAAGATTGGGTTAGATGGAGTGATAAAAGAGCTTTTGGATCGCGGTTTTTCAGAAACCGATATTGAAAAAATAAAACCTGTAATTTTACTCGACGGATCGAATGATCAGAAGCTTACGAGCCTTCGCGAAGCCTTGAAGGATTCGGTTACCGGGTTAAAAGGTTGCGACGAGATTGAAACCGTTTTCAGTTATATTGCCAACTGCCCATTGTCAACTGCCCATTTAGAATTAGACATCACCCTGGCGCGCGGGTTAAACTATTACACCGGCGCTATCTTCGAAGTAAAAACAAACGAAGTGCAAATGGGCAGCATCGGCGGCGGCGGCCGGTACGACGACCTCACAGGAATGTTCGGGCTGCCGGGGCTTACAGGCGTGGGTATATCCTTTGGCGCCGACCGTATTTATGATGTAATGGAAGAACTGAAATTGTTCCCAGAGGCTGCCAATCAAAGCACTAAAGTATTGATCTGTTGCTTCGACGCCGCCGGCGAACAATATGCGCTGTCCATATTAAAGCTGCTCCGCGACAGCAACATCAATTCAGAATTATATCCTGCCGGAACCAAGATCAAAAAGCAACTGGATTACGCCAACGCCAAACAAATTCCTTACACCATTATGATCGGCAGCGACGAAATGCTGAGCGGCCTGCTGACTTTTAAGGATATGAATAGTGGCACGCAGGATAAATTAAGCGTTGAACAGATTTTAGGGAAATTGAAATAATCAATCAAAACTGTCATTGCGAGGAGGAACGACGAAGCAATCTCGTCGCCGATGCATACCGACGAGATTGCCACGCTATTGCCCGCAATGACAATTTTGAGTTATTAACTGCTCGCCTTTTCTTTCGGCGAAAGGTCGAACGGTACCACGATCTTAAAGCTGATATTCCGCCCCATGTTAAAGATACCCGGCTGTATACCCGCCGGTACGGTGGCGTTGTCAAAATATTTCAGCCGGCTCATGTTCGACTGGTAATTCACATTGCCCAGGTTGGTGCCTTCAATAAATATCTTCATGATCGGGTCACCTTTGGCATTCACTATGTTACCGCCAATTCCCGCGCTGATCAGGTTATAGCCCGCCGTATAGGTTTCGGTGCCATAAGCCGCAAAAAAACGGTCCTGCGCGTTATAATGATCAAACCCAAAGAATGCATAAACATTTCGCAGGCTCGAAAAGCCTTTAATAAATGTTCCGCGAAGTTCAGAATGTGTATGCAGCGGCGGTATAAAAGGCAGGTATTTCAAACTGTCGGCAACCGGGCCGCCATTGCCCAGGTTAGTACCATAAGTAAGGCTTAACGAGTTTTCGAAATGCAGCCAGGGCACCGGGTGCAGGTCAACATTAACCTCGCCGCCATTTATCCGCGCTTTGCTTTGGGTATAGGTGAATACGGTGTACTGCGGGTAAGCCGGGTTGCGCACCGGGGAGCCGTCGGGATTCAATTCCTGCTGCTGGTAGATATAATTTTGAATGTTGTTATTGAAAAACTCGACACTTGCCGAAACATTAGGCAGATTAAGGAACGCGCCGATATCCGTCTGCACATTAAACTCCGGTTTAAAATTGGCATCGCCGACGTGATATATCTGCGAACCCGGGTCGGGGCCGTTAGCCGAAAGCTCCGCTATGCTTGGCGCGCGGAAGCCGCGTGCTATGTTGGCCTTGATCAGGAAAGCAGGAGAGAAATTATAAGTCGCCCCAAAGCTGCCCGTGGCACCCGAAAATGTCTTGCTGAACCCTGCAAATTGCTGAACAACTGTAGGCGGGGTAGCCGTACTTGCATTGGTGTACAGTGTCGGGTAAAAAGCCACGGCGGTATCGATGAATGCATCTTTGGTGGTTATTGAGCGGCTGTCAAAACGCGCGCCGCCTTCCAGGTCGAGTTTACCAAAGGTCTTTTTCATGATGAAAAACGGCCCTATATCAAACTGGTGATAGGCCGGTATCGGGAAATCGGTCGCATCGCCAATGGTGTTGTTCTGGTACTGGCCGTTCACCCCGAAAGTAGTTTCAAAATCGTTTCCGAGGTTAAAATTATACTTTACGTCATACGTGTAATCGCTCAGGTGCAGGTTCAGCCCGGCAATATCGGGGTTGGTTGGATGAGTGTATTCGCGCCTGTGGCTGTATTCGTAGCCCAAATTTACGATCAGGTTTCCGCTGCCCAAGGTGATATTACTGTTGCTGTAAATACGGTAAAGTTGTACATGCTGATGAAGCGGCGTGATGCTGTATGAGTTCAATACCGATCCAGGCACGATTGGCCTGAAATCGTCCTCATCGGTAATCTGTCTTGTAAACTTTCGCGTTGCCGAATCGCGGCTGCCATCAGGTATTTCCTGCTGGTCGTCAAAGATTGACGCATTCAGGTAGGAATAGCCCCAATTTTTATTCAGGCCCACCATAATTCTTGCATCTTTCTCGCGGTAACCCGTTCCGTAAACACGGCCATCGTGTTCGTTCTGATAATCTTTAGCTTCTTTGGCCGATAGTACAGTTCCCCATACCAAACCATCCTGGTTACCCTGTAACCTGAACGAACCGTTCAAAAGCCCGTTATTGGTACCGTAATTGCCTGTGAACGACCCTAAAATCTTTCCCTGAGCAACGGGCGGGGCGGTAAGCAGGTTAACTACGCCACCGATAGCGTCCGATCCGTAGCTTAAACTTGCCGGGCCTTTAACGACCTCGATCCGGTCGATAGAGTTTTGGTCGACCTCAATGCCGTGCTCGTCGCCCCATTGCTGCCCTTCCTGCCGTATGCCATCCTGCAGGGTCACCACCCTGTTATAACCTAGGCCGTGTATAAAAGGCTTCGAGACGTTAGGGCCGGTAGTTACGGCGCTTACGCCGGGGATATTCGCGATCTCGTCTATCACGTTAGTTGTTGCCGAATGCTGGTCGATATAGCTTTTGCTTACCGCCGCCATAGGTACCGGGTCGCGCCGTATTTCCGTGGCTTTGCTCACCCCGGTTATCACCACTTCGGCTGTTTCGATGGACGATGTTTGCAATTGTACGTTCAGCACCGAAGTTTTCGAAAGATCGACCTTTTGGTTAAAAGTGCCATACCCTATATAACTTACCTGCACCAGGTAAATACCCTTTGGTAATTGGGTTATTGTATATTTTCCATTTGAGTCGGTAACCGAGCCGGTCCTCAGGTCGGGGATAGATACCGTTGCCCCCGGGATAGTGGCGCCGCTGGTTTTATCGGTCACAGTACCCGACAATGTGCCGTTACCATCATTTTCAGCGGTGGTATCTTTCCGGGTGGTTTTTGCAAAAGCCGACAGGCTTATAAGTAGTGTTAAAAAGCAATAAAAAAGCTTCAGTTTCATAATAATAATAATTTCTTTTGATCAGAATTGCTGCCAAGTAAAGGCAGGCGTTAATTGGACAAGAATTATTATGAAACAGGAGGGGCGCGGCCTGCAGCAAGAATAAGAGAGATACTTACAAAATTGTAATGTACCGGTGTAAAGTAGTGTTTTGTAATTGTTAAATGCGCGAAATACGGCTGGGTATCTATCGTCATGCTGTTATGATGCATGGCATCGCACAACTGGCAATTTTCGCTTACTGTAGTATGGTGCGATATAGCCGCTGTTGTTCTGTAGCTGCGGTGATAGTGCGCGTATACAGCCCATTGACCTGCTATAAAGCAAATCATAACGATCCAGCTGTAAATAATATGGCGCTTATCTTTTTTCACTGTCAGCTATATGCAGCATTGGTTTTGAAACGCTTTGCGCAAAAATACTCAAATCCGCGTTCAAACTGTCATTGCTTAGTAACAATGTCGTGGTAAACATTGTTTCCGAAATTCGTAAACCGCCCTATCCCGCTTATATTTGCCGGATGAAACCTGCTGAGATAAATAATAAATGGGCCGCGTTGCAGCAAAAGATAGCAGCAGATTTTGATACCGACCTCCCCGATGTAAAAGTAATGCTGTTCCTGATTGGCGTGCAGGAGTTGGGGCAGGGGCCGCGCAAATTCAGCAAACGGCAAAAGGAAGAGCTGATGCATATCGCCACCTGCAAGTTGTTCAGCCAGATGGGTTTTTACGAACTGGAGGGACTTGACCAGGACGGCTGGCCCCATTGGAAACTGGCGGATAAGATCCCAAATTACACCATTCTTGAACAGGAACTGATCATGAAATCGCTGATAGTTGATTATTTTGAGGAGATAGGCTAACGTTATATTTGCTATGATCCTTCCGCATATCAGGAATTTGAAACTAACAACGGCTTTTTAAAACCTTAAAACATTTTCAATTTTACAACAAAAAGGCATGAAGAAATTAGTTACCTTGATACTGGCCCTGGCTACGGTATCCGCTGTTGCGGCCAAGCCTAAAAACCAATATGTGCGCATCAAAACCAGCTATGGCGAATGTATTATCCGCCTGTATAACGAGACGCCGCAGCACCGCGATAATTTTATCAAACTGGTGAAACAGGGTCTTTACAACGGGACACTTTTTCACCGGGTGATACAAAATTTTATGATACAGGGCGGCGACCCGGATTCAAGAGACCCAAAGAAAGCGGCACCCGGCGCCGAACTGGGAAATGGCGACCTGGGCTACACCGTTCCTGCTGAATTTCGCGACAGTATTTTTCATAAACGCGGGGTATTGGCTGCGGCGCGTGACGACAACCCTAAAAAAGCATCAAGCGCCTGCCAGTTTTATATAGTTGAAGGCAAGCGCTATACCGCAGGTAAATTGGACACACTGGAAAAGGCACCCCGCATGAATGGTCATAAGTTCCCCGAATGGCAGCGTAAATGGTACGAAAGCGTGGGCAGCACACCGCAACTGGATCAGAATTATACGGTTTACGGCGAAGTGGTTTCAGGCATCGATATGGTCGACCGTATAGCTGCCGTTAAAAAAGACGAACGTGATCGTCCGGTAGAGGATGTACCTATGACGGTGGAACTGCTGAAAAAGAGGGAGTGCAGGCAACTGGATAAATTGTTGGGGCTGAATAAATAGAAATCGGAAACGCGGAATAAAGAAAATGAAAATAGTTACTTATAACGTCAACGGTATCCGATCAGCTATCAGCAAAAACTGGCTGACCTGGCTACAGGCTGTCGATGCTGATGTGGTTTGCCTGCAGGAGATAAAAGCGACGCCCGAGGTGCTGACCGATCTTTTCCTGGTGGAGCAGCTGGGTTACCAGCATTACTGGTACCCGGCCGAAAAGAAGGGTTACAGCGGGACGGCGATATTTACCAAACAAACGCCAAAGCATGTAGAGTATGGTTGCGGCATCGCGCACTATGACAGGGAAGGGCGTAATATCCGGGTTGATTTTGAAGATGTATCGGTGATGAGCGTTTACTTTCCCTCCGGTTCAAGCGGCGACGAAAGGCAGGATTTCAAATACAAGTTTTTGGATGAATTTGGCGAATATATTAATCAACTGAAATGGGCCTGCCCTAACCTCGTGGTATGCGGCGATTACAACATTTGCCACCGTCCTATCGATATTCATAATCCCAAATCGAACGCCAGCTCTTCCGGTTTTTTACCTGCCGAACGGGACTGGATGGAGAATTTCATCAATTCCGGTTTTATCGATACTTTCCGGCATGTAAATAAAGAGCCGCACAACTATACCTGGTGGAGCTTCCGCGCTAATTCGCGCGCCAAGAACCTGGGTTGGCGCATTGATTACATTATGGTAACGCACGCGCTTGAAGCGCATATCAAACGTGCCGCTATTTTACCTGAAGCAAGGCATTCGGACCATTGCCCGGTGATGCTGGAGTTGGATATTTAAGCCTAACCCGGCGTCCTCTCCGGTAGAGAGGTGCTTAAAAAGTCTCTCCGCCAGTTAGCTTAGAAGATTTGGAAGGTGCAGATTATTTTGTAACAATAGGCTCATCCCTGCATCTAAGTACAAGCCAAGCTATTGCTTATGAACTGGAACATTTTTAAAAGAAAGCCCAAAGCCGAACGAAAAAAGAAATCAAAAACGCGCGAATGGGTGGATGCTATTGTATTCGCTGTTATTGCAGCAACAATTATACGTGGCTTGCTGTTTTCAGCTTACGCTATACCATCCGGATCGATGGAGGGAACGCAACTGGTTGGCGATTATCTTTTTGTAAGTAAGATCAGTTACGGCCCGCGTATAGCCAACACGCCGCTTGCCATCCCTTTTACCGAACCTAAAGTATTCGGCATCAAAACCTACCTGAGCTTTCTGCAGCTGCCTTACTGGCGCCTGCCGGGCCTGGGCGAAATTAAAAAAGGCGATATCGTGGTTTTTAATACTCCCGAAGAGGCCGACCTGGAGCATAGTACCCCTGTTGACGAGCGCACATCACTGATCAAACGCTGCCAGGCTACACCGGGCGACACGTTGACCATTGTGAATACACAAGTTTATATCAACGGCAAAGCCGCACCAAATGCTCCGCACCAACAAACGTCTTACCTGGTTACAACTACAGATGCTACCCCGATAAATCCAAAAATACTTACGGATCTTAATATAGAGAAACGAATGCAACGCGATACCAATGTTTATGAATTGGTCATTCCAAGGGAAAATATTGCCACGCTCAAAAGTTATTCCAATATAAAAAGCATCGTAACCATAATAAAAAAAGCAGGAGAGATTGATTCATCGTCATTGGTATTTCCACGCGATCTAAACCTCAAATGGAACGAGGATAATTACGGGCCACTCATTATTCCAAAGAGAGGCTGGACCATTTCCGTAAACGATTCGACCATGACGCTCTACCGAAGAGCGATAGAGGTTTATGAGAACAATAAGATAGATGTTAACGGCAAAGATTATTATATCAATGGCAAAAAGGCCGACACCTACACTTTCAAGATGAATTATTACTGGATGATGGGTGATAACCGCCACGATTCGTGGGATTCGAGGTTTTGGGGCTATGTCCCCGAGGACCACATTGTAGGCAAGGCCGTGATGACGTTCTTTAGCACCGATTCAACCAAGAGTTTCTTTAATAAGATTCGCTGGCACAGGATATTTAAGCCGATCGATTGATTGTGAGTCTATAATAATGAAGGCCCCAAAAGGGGCCTTCATTATTATAGACTCTATCGCTTATTTAACCTTTCACACGTTCAACATAAGATCCTGTTGTAGTATCAACTTTAACTTTATCACCTATATTGATAAATAATGGAACTTTGATTTCGGCACCGGTTTCAACAGTAGCATTTTTTAGTGCACCTGATGAGGTGTTACCAGCCACGGCAGGCTCTGTATAGCTAATTACTAATTCGGCTGAATTTGGTACCTGGCCCATTATGGGTTCTTCACTTTCAAATGCAACAATTACATTCATACCTTCTTTCAGAAATTTTACTGCAGGACCAAATAATGCTTTTGGCACGTTGTGCTGTTCGTACGTGGTATTATCCATTATCACCAGGTCGTTACCGTCCTCGTACAGGTATTGGTAATCGCTGGTTTCCACACGTGCTATATCTACTTCCTCGTCGGTACGGAAACGGTATTCAACCAGTTTACCGGTTTTTACATTGCGCATACGCGCCTGGTAAAATGCACGCAAGTTACCGGGGGTACGGTGTATAAACTCCTCAACCTGCACCAATTCGCCGTTAAAGCGGAGGATATTCCCATTTTTTACATCAGATGCTTTAGCCATAAAATTTTTATTGAGGCGCAAACTTAGGTACTTATGTGCAAAGAAACAAGGACACGATTGCGGGATTTAAATGATTAACAGGAATTTAGTCGGGAAGTCCGAAAGTCTGCATAAGTCGGCAAGACCGTATGATCGCTTTTTCTTTCGGACTTATACGGACTTTCCGACTTCCGGACTTCAAAACGTACCTTTGCCCCATGTTTGATGTAATATTAAAAAAAGGCAAGGAAAAAGCTGTATTGCAGCGGCATCCCTGGTTATTTTCCGGAGCGATAGAGCGGGTGGAGGGCAAACCGGCCAACGGCGATATTGTGCGCTTGCTGAATGACAAGGGCGTATTTATGGCTTACGGCTTTTATAATGCCCAGTCCCGGGTTGCCCTGCGCTTGTTGGAATGGAACGAAAGTGTGGAAATTGATGAGGAATGGTACCGCAAAAGGGTAGCGACAGCAGTGACAAGCCGCAGCGAAATTTTAAACGCTGATAACAACACCTGCCGTTTGATATTCAGCGAAGCTGACTACCTGCCCGGATTGATCGTAGATAAATATGCGGATTATTTAGCCGTGCAGGTGCTTACCTCGGGCATCGAAAGAATGATGCCCGTTATTATAGATGAACTGCAAAAGCTGCTAAAACCAACAGGCATTTTTGATAAGAGTGATGCTGCATCGCGGGCGCACGAAGGATTGGAAACTACTAACCAGGTACTTGCAGGCAAACATCCGCCCGAAATAGTTGAAGTGATTGAGAACGGTATCCGCTATGGCATTAATATCGCCGAAGGGCAAAAATCTGGCTTTTACTGCGACCAGCGCGATAACCGCCGCATTGTAACGGCGCATGCTAAAGGGAAACGTGTGCTCGACTGCTTTTGCTATACCGGCGGCTTTACGCTGAATGCCTTGAAGAATGGTGCTTCATCGGTAACCAGTGTGGACAGCTCGGCTTTGGCTATCGAAACTTTGAAGAATAATATTGAATTAAATAAGCTCGATATATCCAAACACACAGCCGTCCAATCTGATGTCAATAAACAATTAAGGGCCTTGCGCGAGGAGGGAGAAAAGTTTGATATCGTCGTGCTCGACCCTCCAAAGTACGCACCCTCGCGTTCTGCACTGGATAAGGCCATGCGTGCTTACAAGGATCTGAACCGGCTGGGTATGCTGCTGCTGGAAAGCGGAGGTTTATTGGCCACGTTCTCCTGTTCGGGAGCAATGGATATTAACACTTTTAAACAGGTATTAGCCTGGGCCGCGCTGGATGCAGGTAAAGAGGTGCAATTTATTAACCAGTTTTGCCAGCCCGAAGATCACCCCGTAAGGGCATCCTTTCCGGAAGGGGAGTACCTGAAAGGATTATTGTGCCGGATTCTGTAGCAGAGGCACATAATAATGCGTCTCTGCGAAATATTATTATCAATCAAACTTTACCCCGCCATAGCTCGAGCTGATATTGATCATCTTATCGCCATTGCCCTTACCGATGTGGCCCTTAAAGTTTTTGGTAGGCTTCCATCCTTTGCTATCGTCCGATGGGGTTTTTTCTGTTATTTCAACCGGCGCGCCGCCGTAGTTAAAGTCGCCATAACGCACCGTGATATCGAAGTTGGCATTGGTCGAATTATCTATGCCGATCTTCAGGCCCGAGTAGCTCGAACTGTAAGAAAAGCTGCTGAAGTTTTTATCGAGGTTATCGATAGATATCTTACCTGCATAATGTGCATTAATATTGCCCGAACTCCTCAACTTACCTATTCTCACGTCGCCGGTGTATCGCAATTCACAATTTAACTTATCCACCGAGCCAATGTCCAGGCTGCCATAGCCGACACTTACATCCGCCGACGAAAGGCCGTCGATCTCGGCGTTGCCATACCTCATTTTTATTTGATTATCTGCGTGTGGTAATGATTTAGCCGAAAAACTGCCGTAGGCACAATCTATTTGTACCCTTCCTTCAAAATCCGGCAATTCGGTCGACCCGTAACGATTATTTATATCCAGCGCGTTTTTTGACGGCATATAAATAGTATAATTCACTTCGGCCTTGTGGTGGTCGTTACGATTATTGAACAGGTCCCATATCGAACCGCCGCTCCTGCTGCCATAATTGGTGCTGAACGATACCACATCGCCGCTTTTATCATCCGAAATATTGATGGCATCTATCATTTTTTGCGCCGTATTATCATTGTCGGCATAAGCACGTATCTCCACATCAACCTTTACCTCGTTTTTGTTCCAGGTGTTTACCACAACTTTTCCAAACTTATTATCGATCCTCAGTTTATCGTTGGCATCCAAAGCATAGGTTTTGGTATAATTTTTTACCCGTTCACTAACATTGCCCTGATCCATCTCCTCGTCAATCGCTGCATTCACATCCACATTGATGCTGCTCACTGCGCTTGTTATCCCGGTAGCAACAAGCGAGTGAATATCCATATTCAGTTTACCGAGGCTTTTATTCAGCGTTCTGTCCAGTTTCTCCATCGCCAGGTCCAGATGCTTTAAATTGACGTTCAGGTTCAGGTCGATCAGGTTATCTGCCTTGTCATTATAATCGCGGTCGCTCTTTCCGGCCGTTGCCGCAGTATCCTGTGCAAGCGCCAGCCCGCCGCAAGCCAGCAGGGCTATCAGTATAAGGGCGGATTTATATGCTTTTATTTTCATTTTCTTGATCTTTCTTCATCTGGTTGTAATGCTGTATCACATTAAGCTGCTGGTTAAGCACTTCGGTTTGGGCCTGTAAATTCCTGATCATGGCCTGCAGCACCAATTCACGGTTAGGGCTGTTGGCAAGCTCGGCATTGAGCTTTTTATAGGTTGAATCCATTTTGGCAAGCTCAGCCGAAAATTCCTTATACATTTCCGGATCGTCCTCCGTAAGCGACTTCAGTTCCGTGCGCTTCGATTCAACCATCGAGGTATATTGCACCTTTTGTTTGGCGTAGGTGGGGTTTATAGCCGCGTAATCGATGCCGGCTTTCTTTTCATTGCGCACATATACAAAAAAGCCGATGCCCATCACGATGATGATGGATGCCGCCACCTTCATTACAAATGCGAGCGAAAACATTCTCGCTTCGCGTTTTTTTGGCCCGGCGCCTTCGGCGGGCAAATGTTTCTCTATCCTGCTCCACAGATCAGCCGACGGCTCAAGGTCATCAAACTCCTCCCTGTTAGCCTTCACAAAATCTTCCAATCGCTTGCTCATGATATTCCTTTCTTAATTAATATTTCGTTCAGTTTCCGTTTTGCCCTCAAAAACTGCGTTCTCGAGGTGTTTTCGGATATATTTAATACCTGTCCTATTTCTTCGTGGTCATATCCTTCCAATAGATAAAGTGATAATACTACCCGGTAACCATCGGGCAGTTCCTTCATCGCTTCTTTCACCTGTGCCACCTTGTATTGTATCTCTTCGTCATCGCTGTCCTCCTCATCGGGTATGTTATCCAGCTGGTCATCGCCCAGCTCCACCATTTCCAGCCTGCGCTTGCGCAGCATATTGATGGAGCGGTGCACCACGATCTGTTTCAGCCAGAGCCCGAATGTCGTCTCCTGCCTGAAATCCTTCACACGGTTAAACGCATCCAGGAAAGCCTCCTGTAAAACATCTTCCGCCTCGTCGATACTCCCAACTATCCGGAAGGCGACATTCATCATCGCTTTCGAATACAAACGGTAAAGTTCAAAGCAGGCTTTTTTACTGCCCTGCTTGCACTCAACCACCAGGTTATAGTGTTTATCAACGTATACGGATTCCAAAATTTACAGCTTTCAGGTTATATGACGCAGGGTATTTTCGAACGTTGCATGAAAGGTTAAATCTATATAAACAATTTATGTTTTGGAACATCGTACGTCTGTATCCCCTGCTGATCATTCACTATTCACCATTGGCCACTCAGCACACTAAGTGTTCACGCCATCGCCGCTTGCCAAACAAGGAAAAATTCAAGTCACTCATTATCAAAAAGTTAACGGTGTGACAACCGGGAAAAGTGCCCCATTTTTAGCATTTTCGTGAACACTACTTTAGTAAATCGCTGTATACCAGATTATTAACAGGCAAGCAATATCCCGACTTTATACCGGCTTTTTGAGCGGAAATTCCAAAAAAGGCCAAAAAAACCTAAAAAAGGCAACAATAGTTCATTTAGTTACGGTTGGGGAACGTACCGCCCTATGGAGCCGGTGGCAAAACTGGGGCAACCCGGCGTACGCTTTTTTGAAAATGGGTACACTAAGGGATATATACGCGCGCAGGGTCCCTTTGAGGAGACCCTGCGAACATAAATAAAGATATCGCCCGCTTAACTGCATAAGGCGGTGAAATGTTAGGATTTTAACGATCCGACGTGGCGGTAAGTATTAATGAGCAAACCTGTGGGCGTTGTCTTCGAATCAACAAAAGCAAGTTCCCGGGCGCCTATACTGTCGGATAATATGCGTTTACCCCGGCCGAGTAAAACCGGGTAAGTAATAAGCACAACCTCATCGGCCAATCCCTGGTCAAGCAATAACGACGTTAGCGTCGAACTTCCTACCACGATCAGGTCGGGGCCGTCGGTCGACTTTAGATCGCGAATGGCTTTGGCAGCGTCATGGCCCAGGTGTTGCACCGGCCCCCATTCCAGGCTGCCGGGTCTGTGGGTTACTATGTATTTCGTCGCGGCATTTATGGCATTTGCCATCGGGAAATCTCCGGCCTTCGGCCAAAAACTACTGAATATATCGTAGGTGTGCCGGGCAAGCAGCAGGTCAAAGTTCGGCCCGTATGCCTCAAGAAGGGCTGTCGCCCCGGCAGGGCTTCTATACGGTATTGTCCAGGCGCCATAGGTGTAATCTCCGTCATGTTCTATCACACCATCCAGCGAGATGTGTTCAAAAATTCTGATCTTTCTCATGGTTGCTTATAATTAGCTTATAGATATTTTGATGTTAACAATTGTGCTTATTTTAAAAAATCCTCCAGGTAACCTGATATAATTTTCGTCTGCTGCATTAAGCTGACATGCCCCTGCGCTGGAACAATCGCTAAATGTGATTTTGGCATCGGCCCCAGGTCAGCAGATACGCCGCCCCCCAGTAATTGATACGTTTTCATCAGCTCCACCTTATCCAAACCGTCGTTGTCGCCCGAGATGATCAATACCGGCATAGGCAGTTTCGCAATATTGGCATCACCCACGTTAAAGGGCACCCCGGCAAAAGCGATCATCTGCTCAATGAACTTTCTCCATTTTGTTTTGTCAGGCGCTACAGCGTCATATGCCGCTTTAATGGGTGTATTGTCAAAAAAATCGGGCTTAAAACCTTTAAACCCGCTGTTTATAGCAGGCAGCCAGCCACTGGTTTTATAAGTAGAAGAAATGATCACCAACCTTCTTACACGTTTAGGGCTTTTTGCCGCCAACTGGTAAGCTACGGAGCCACCCATGCTATATCCTGCGACATCTGCGCTGTCAATTTTTAAATAGTTCATTACTCCTTCCACGTCACTCGCCAGTGTCGCAATGTCTAATTTTCTGTCCGAAAACGGCGTGTGCCCATGCCCCTGCATTTCAATCGCAATTACTTTTCTTGTTTTTGACAGTTCAGGGATTAATTGCCCCCAGTTCATCTCAATGGTATAAAAAGCGCCATGCAGCAAAACAAGGGGCTTGCCCTCGCCGTATACTTCGTAATAAACTTTAATGCCATTAACAGGCGCGTAACCGCTCTCGGCTGGTTTATTCTGTTGTCCGTTTGACGGCGATGCGGTAATGACCACGATCGCGATCAGCAGTATTGTCTTAAGGAGATCAGGTGTTTTGAATAAAGTTTTCATGATGTTGTGTGTTTGATTTATTGACAATACGAAGATGAAGGATATTTAAGGATTTTAAGCTGTGTAAAAACGACAATCCAAGGGGCGGATCGCGACAAGGAATTTAGACAATGGCATTGTGACCGGGCGTCTTTCTATCTCCGCAGGCTCTTCCAACAGGACACAATTTCTACGTTCACCCCATCCCGTCAGCGCTCCGGGCTTCGGCCGAAAATAAAACAGAATACAGGGGCGGTGCGGCTGCAAAGTCATTAAATCAGAGCCATGCAGGGTAGTGAAGCTGCAAAATAGCCCGGGCGAAGATTTCCGGTCTTAGGTTCTGTATTATTTGTGCGGGATAACCATGTGTGCACGCCTGCAGGGTGACGAGGGGCAAAGAAGCCATTAGCGCTGACTTGATCTTTGGTTACTTCCCGTCTAAGGGAAAGTAACAGGCCCCGCGCCAATTGAGCGCGGTAATCTCATCGGTTTAACAAATTCCTTTTTTTGACCAGTAAAGTTCAGTGCTATAGCCAGCGGATCGTTGCGTGCATGACAGCCGGGAGAACTGTTCTCTTAACGATTCAAAAACCCATCAATCGCCTTCACCGCGCTTTCATAGCGATCAGGCCCGGTACCGGAGACGACAACATATTTGGCGCCAAGCTCCTTCAACTCCTTATGCCATACCTCCATAAAATGTTCGCGCATGTGAGGGAAATCGCGCAGCGGGTCCTCCTCCCAGGGCAGGTCGATGCTGAGCAACAGATACAGATCATAAGGGTGTTTGGGTAATTCGTCCAGCACTTCCTGCGGCGAGCGGCCAAAGGTATAGTCGCTCCATATTTTCACAGTGATGAATGTCGTATCGCAGATAAGCACTTTATTGGCTTTGGGCAGGTATTCTTCTTCCAAGGCTATTTGCCCGTAAAACATATTGATCTCGTCCTGCCAGGTAGGGGGCGCTGTTAGTGCAGCGCAGTAGTCGCGGGCAAATTCCGGCACCCAAACGGTATGATAATGTTCGGCCAGGAAAGCCGACATGGTCGACTTGCCCGTCGATTCAGGGCCGACGATAGCGATCTTTTTGATATCAGATATCGGAGGTCGGAGGTCGGAGGTTGTCATTTTTCAGGCCAGTTGCTTTCTATAATCCTTTTTCCAGTCGATATACCCCATCAGCGCGATACCCACATAAATGGCGTACATGCCTGCCGTCAGATCCAGGTGTTTGAATATGTACACGCCAACGTATATCGTATCCACAAATATCCAGATGAGCCAGTTTTGCAAAACCTTGCGTGCCATAAAAACTTGCGCCACCACGCTGCATGCAGTACAAAAACTATCGATATATGGATAGGAAGCAGGGGTATAGTGCAATATAGGTGCAAATTTTATCAAAAGGAAGCCCAGCACTGGTGTGATTACAGCAATAACCAGCACAGATAGGATAGCCTGTTGTGAAGTGATCATGACGACAGGCGTCTTTACTTCAACAGCCGGTTTCCTGCTCCAGAAATACCAGCCATAAATGTTCATTACTAAAAAGTACACCTGCAAACCCATATCGGCATACAGCCGGGCATCCATAAAAATAAAAATGTAAATGCCAACGCTGACGATGGCAACGGGCCAGTTCCAGATATTGTTGCGGGCAGCCAGGTAAACACATAACAAGCCGGTAATTACACCAATAATTTCGAGCCATGTTTGGTGCTGCCACCAGTCCTGCAGCGCGTGGATAATTTGCATCGCCGCAAATATAACAGTAGCGACGCAAAATTTTGCGTCTCCGTTCAATATCGAACCCCGAATAAAAACAGGAGAGACGCCCCGATTTATCGGGGCGTCTCTCCTGGTATCTACAAATTTTTAAGTCCTCTCTAACGGGAAGAATTTAGGCGGGGCTACCATATCTTCACCCGCTTATCCGCATCGAGCCACATTTTGTCGCCTTTCTGGATGTGGAAGGCCTCATAAAATTCAGGTACATCGCTGAATGGCCCGTTTACCCTTAGCGATGCCGGCGAATGCTCATTGGTCAGTATCTGGCTCGATTCAGCTTCCTTGCGCACCGATACCAGCCACCCCAAGGAATAACCCAGGAAAAAGCGCTGCAGCGGTGTGAGCCCATTGATCAGTTTGCCTTGTTTATATTGATCTGTTTTCTTGAAAGCATCTAGCCCTATCACTATCCCGCCCAGGTCGGCAATATTTTCGCCCTGTGTAGCCTTGCCGTTAATGTGTAAGCCATACATGGTGTACCCGTTAAACTGGTTAATGAGCATTTGTGCACGCTGGCTGAATTTTACCGAATCCTGCGGCGCCCACCATTCTTTCAGGTTGCCTTCCGCATCAAACTGCCTACCCTCGTCATCAAAACCGTGTGTCATCTCATGCCCGATGGTCGAAGCAGCCGCATAACCATAAACCACCGCATCATCCACGTCCTCATCCTTTACGCCCGGTATCATAAACTGCGCCGCAGGCAGTACGATCTCGTTGTTCGACGGGTTGTAATACGCGTTATACGTCTGCGGTGTAATGCCCCATTCGGTACGGTCCACAGGTTTACCCAGCTTATCGGCATAAAACCTGAACCAGAAATTATTGGCATTCATCACATTCAGTACATACGGCTGCTTGCTGATATTCATGGTCGAAAAATCTTTCCACTTATCGGGGTAACCCACTTTCGGCATCACTTTGGCCAATTTATCGTAAGCCTTTTGCTTGGTGGCGTCGCTCATCCAGTCCAGTTTTGCTATATGTTCCTTAAAGCTGGTGCGCATAGCCTCAACAAGTTTCACATAGCGGTCCTTCGTTTTTTCGGGGAAATATTCCTTTACGAACAATTGACCCAGCACTTCGCCCATCAGCGAATTTTCTACATCGATCACCCTTTTCCATCTTGGCAGTTTCGATTTTACCCCATACAATACGGTTCGCCCAAAGCGGAAATCCTCGTCTTCGAACGCCTTGCTTAAATAGGCGCTATAATCCGATACCAGGTTTTTACGCAGGTAAGTTTTCCAGTCGTCAATAGAATAAGTAGTAAGCGCCTTATTAACAGCGCGATAATATTCCGGCTGACCGACGATAACCGTATCCACATTTTTAAGGCCTTCCTGCTCAAACATGCTTTTCCAGTCGATAGCGGGTGCAAGCTTGCTAAGGCCCGCCAAAGGCATTTTATTGTAATTTCTATATGGATCGCGCAGGTCCTCCAGCTTTCTCGAACTGTCCGCAAAAAATTGCTCCAGCCCGTATATCCTGTTCGCTGCATTTACCGCCGCTTTATCATCCAGGCCGGATAGCTTGTAAACCGCAGGTAAATGTTTTTGCTGGTAATCTGTCCGGATAGTTACGCTGTGTTCGTCCTTATTAAAATAGTAGTCGCGGTTAGGTAAACCTATGCCAGCCTGGTATAATTGCATCATCATCTTCGCGCTGTTCTTTGGGTCCTGCCCCACATAAGCGCCGATAGGTGTGCTTACCCCAATGGTTGCCAGGTGCGCAAATTCATCCACCAGGCTTTTTACGTCTTTTATTTGATCTATCTTGTCCAACTCCGGCTTCAATGGCGATAGACCCTGTTTTTCGATATCCGCCGTATCCATGCCGCTGCGGTACAGGTCGCCTATTTTTTGCGTACTGCTGCCTTTTTCGGCATTGGCGTTTAGCGCGTCTTCGTTGATCTTTTTCAGGCGGTTGCGGATATCTTCATTCACCACATTGCCTATCCCCCACGAGGCGTACGCTGCCGGAATAGGGTTCTTTTTTATCCAGGCACCATTGGCATACAGGAAAAAATCAGCGCCGGGCTTAACCGTTGTGTCAATATTTTTAATAATAGGATCGTGGGCCGCATAGTCTGGCTGATGGTTATTGCACGAGCAAAAGAGCAGAATTCCGGCGAACGTCGCCCAAACTGTCCTGTTTTTGATATTTTTTTCCATAATAAGGGAATATTGTTCAGTTTAATAGACAATAATTGTAGCAAATAAAGGAATTATAGCAATAATATCTGTGCTTAAAACTGGAATCAGCTAATAAATACCATGAAAAAAGCCTGACAAGGATACGTCAAAATAGTAGCAAACCTTCCTTAATGTGTCCAGCCGTATATCAACTTTGCCCGATTCGAGCCTGGCGATGTTAATATTGGTCTCGCTGTAAAACTTCTCCTGGGTAACCTGGTTCTGTCTTCTAAGGTTCTTTATCTGCAGCGCGATCTTTTTCTTAAAGGCATCTTCCGATTTGTTAAGATACTCAAAATCAGTTAGTAACATTTTATAATTCGGTTTATCAGGTTTATTATCATGCAATCTAATAAATATATCAAGAAAACTAATTTCTACGTTCGTAAAAATTTTGAAGCAATAATTTATAGATTCTGACGTATTCGTCATTGCTTATAACTCAACATGGCTTTACATTTGTAATGATATCAGTGGCTCTGCAACCATCTGTGAAAAAATATAAGCTTTCATTTACCTATGAAAAACTTTACTTTGAATTCTCAGACACCCAAGCTGAGTAATTTTTGTTCTTTGTTTTGGGTTTAATCAATAGTTTAAATTAATTAGGGGAAAGAGAACTTTGTATAAAGGTTCTCTTTTTTTTGTGCATAGATTTTTTACTATGCATGCATAGCATTAGATTTGCCTTTACCAATTCCAGACGTCATATGCATTTTGAATTTTCCGAAGAACAGTTAATGATCCGCCAGGCAGCGCGCGATTTTGCCCAGACCGAATTAAAGCCGGGGGTTATAGAGCGCGACGAGCACCAGAAATTCCCAGCCGAACAGGTTAAAAAAATGGGTGAACTTGGTTTCCTGGGTATGATGGTACCCACCGAATATGGCGGCAGCGGCATGGATGCCATATCCTATGTTTTGGTGATGGAGGAGCTTTCGAAGATCGATGCATCCGCTTCGGTAGTGGTTTCGGTAAATAATTCATTGGTTTGCTATGGTCTGGAGAAATATGGCAGCGAGGAGCAAAAACAAAAATATCTTGTTCCGTTGGCAAGCGGTCAAAAGATAGGCGCTTTTTGCTTATCGGAACCGGAAGCCGGCTCGGATGCCACATCGCAACATACTACCGCAGTGGATATGGGCGACCATTATTTGCTTAATGGTACAAAAAACTGGATAACGAACGGCGGCACAGCATCAACCTACCTGGTCATAGCCCAAACCGATCCTTCAAAAAAACACCACGGCATAAATGCCCTTATTGTTGAAAAAGGGATGCCGGGCTTCACCGTAGGGCCTAAAGAAAATAAATTAGGTATACGGGGTTCGGATACGCATTCGCTGATGTTTACCGACGTAAAAGTCCCGAAGGAAAACCGCATAGGTGAAGATGGCTTCGGCTTTAAATTTGCCATGAAAACATTGGAAGGCGGCCGTATCGGCATTGCTGCCCAAGCGCTGGGTATAGCCTCCGGTGCTTATGAACTGGCCCTTGAATATTCCAAGCAACGCAAGGCATTCGGCAAAACCATCTCTGATTTGCAGGCTATCCAATTCAAACTGGCCGACATGGCAACGCAGATTGAAGCCGCACGTTTACTATGCCTGAAAGCTGCCTGGCTGAAAGATCATGACCAGCCCTATGCACAAGCCAGCTCCATGGCCAAGTTATATGCGTCCGAAGTTGCCATGCGAACTACGATTGAAGCAGTGCAGATACATGGCGGATATGGCTTTGTGAAGGAATACCATGTAGAGCGTCTGATGCGTGATGCCAAGATCACCCAGATATACGAGGGTACTTCGGAAATTCAACGAATTGTCATTTCGAGGGAGGTGTTAAAATAAATCGGATAGTTTTCGTTTACTTTGATAAAAGTATATCAATTTAATAGACTATCCTGATGCGTATAAAACATTTGCTGTCCATAATACCCCTCATCTGTCTTGTCCATATAAGTTCTGCCCAAAGTAATTTGAAAGCCGGTATCTGGCGCGGCGAGCTTAAAACTAAATCGGGCAATTTACTTCCGTTCAATTTTGATGTGAAAGATGTTACGGCTAAACACCAGGAACTGTTTATCCATAACGGCGCCGAACGTTTTGCGGTGACCGACATCAAACAAAAGGGCGATTCTGTGTTCGTCCACATGCCCTTGTTCAATTCCGAATTTAAGCTGAAACAAAATAAGGACGGCCTGAAAGGGCAGTGGATAAAGCACTACGCCGATCACGATATGGTGATGGATTTTGACGCTGTGCCCGGTATTAACTGGCGTTTTGTAAATAATCCAACTCCGGCAAAATTCAATATTACCGGATTATGGAGTTCTATTTTCGTCAACGAAAAAGGCAAACCGGATACCACGGTAGGCGAATTTCAGCAAACGGGTTCCAAGCTTACGGGCACATTTCTGACCACCACCGGCGATTATCGTTACTTGGAAGGTACCGTCGACGGTAACAAACTCCACCTGTCAACATTCGATGGCGGCCACGCCTTTTTATTTACCGCTGATATAAAGGACAATAAAACCATCGTGAACGGCGCGTATTATGACGGCTACGACGATGCGGAAAAATGGACGGCCTACCGCAACCCCAAGGCCGCTCTGCCTGACGCTTATTCGCTAACCAAATTAAAGCCGGGATTGAAAAAGATAGCCTTTACGTTCCCCGATCTGAATGGCAAAAAAGTATCCTTAACCGATCCTAAATACAAAAATAAAGTAGTGATCATCCAGATGATGGGCTCGTGGTGCCCGAATTGTATGGATGAGACCAATTTCCTGGTAAACGGCGGTTATTATAAAAAGTATCATCCAAAAGGCGTCGAGATCATCGGCCTGGCTTACGAACGCACCACCGATTTCAATAAATCAAAAACTACCTTAACGCAACTGAAGAACCGCTTCAACATACCATATACCTTGCTCATCACCGGTTACACCCCCGCTAAAGGCGACCCGCTGAAAAGCTTGCCTGCGCTGGAAAATTACAAAGGTTTCCCCACCACCATCATCATCGATAAAAAAGGCAACGTAAGCAAGATACACACCGGTTTCAGCGGCCCGGGAACTGGCAAATATTACACCGAGTTCGTAGCGGAGTTTGAGAAATTGACGGATAATTTGCTGGCGGAGAAATAAACGCTTTAAAAATGAAGTTGGAAATTTCAGACTGCCATTTTTTAAACGATAGTGATTGGCTTTTCAAGTTGAAAGATGATCAAGGGGATATTTTCTATATCTTGAATTCAATTGAATACAGCAAATTAAATATTAAATCACCCATCACGAGAAGGCAATTGGATTCTTATGATAAGGGTGTTATAATAAATGCTAAAGTAAGGCAAATTGCTTCGAAAAACATCGTTGTTGCAATATTGGATTAACTACACCGAATTTGTGGCTGAGTTTGAGAAGTTGACGGATAATTTGTTGGTGGAGAAATAACGGTTATATTGGATCTAAGAATCTAAACTATTTCACGTGACAATACTTCTCAAGATATTTTATATCCTTTTTTTTGGCTGTTCCGATTTCATACTTTATTCCATATTACACAAAACCGGGAAAGTCACGCGGCCTTTATTATTATATTATAGCATTCTGTTTGCTGTGATAGTTATACTACATTCAGGTTTATTCAAAATTTATTCTTTGATGCCGGCGGAGAAATTCTTTCCAGCTATCGCAATGCTGTTATATATCGCTATTATTTATTTTTTGGCCAAGCGTTCGCTCAAACGGCTTTACAATCCCCGAAACAGGGTAAATGATAGTATTAAAGACTTTTTCGCCAAAAATTGGGCTTTTGTGTGTTTCAAACTCTTCCCTATCATTTTTTTTATTGTACAGTGTGGTATTGTGGTTAAATATTGAGAGTCAAAACGCGGAATTCATTCAACACCATTTAATCTTAAAGGCAGAGACCCCATACATTGAGTTCAAGAAAACGCCAATCCGAAAAGAAAAAACTTTGCAGTTCCCTCTTCCGGACTTACGCGAACTTTCGGACTTACGCGGACTATTACGCCCTTTCCTCCCAAATCATACATAAATGCAATATCGTTTCCACGGCTTTTTGCATATCCTGTACCGAAACCCATTCGTGTTTGCTGTGAAAAGCATGCTCACCCGCGAAAATGTTGGGGCAGGGCAAACCCATAAACGATAACCTTGATCCATCCGTCCCGCCGCGTATGCTGCACAGGCGAGCCTCTAAGCCTGCGCGTTTTATAGCTTCCATACCATATTCCACTATCTCCGGGTGCTGGTCAAGCATTTTCTTCATGTTGCGGTATTGCGGCTTCACCTCCAGGTTATAGCTGCAACCCGGGAACCGGGCCAATGCCGCTTCAGCGGTTTCGCGTATCACTTCGGCATGTTGTGCCAGTTTCTCGTCCTCAAAATCGCGTATAATAAATTCGATCTCGGCCGTCTCAATATGCCCGCTAATGCTTATCGGGTGCACAAAGCCTTGTTTGCCTTCCGTGTGCTCGGGCGACAGATCGTGCGGCAGCGCTGCGATGATCTGCCCGGCAATTTTAATAGCGCTCTGCATTTTCCCTTTGGCAAAACCCGGATGCACGCTTATCCCATTGATGATCAGCTTTGCGCCATCAGCCGAAAATGTTTCGTTCTCCATATTTCCGGCACTTTCGCCGTCCATCGTGTAACCTGCGTATGCACCTAATTTTTCGATATCCACTTTATCCACCCCGCGACCAATTTCTTCATCCGGTGTAAATAATATCCTGATCTTCCCGTGTTTAATTTCGGGGTGATTTATTAACTGGTAGCAGGCATCCATAATTTCAGCCACGCCCGCCTTATTATCCGCACCAAGCAGGGTTAACCCGCTGGCGGTTATTATATCATTACCTAACTGGCTTTTAAGTTCAGGATGATCGTGCAGCCTGATAATCTGCGAGTTATCATCGGGCAAAATAATGTCCTGCCCCTGGTAATTTTTATGGATGACGGGCTTAACCCCCGTGCCGCTGCAATCGGGTGCGGTATCCATGTGCGAGCAAAAACAGATCACCGGGATATCGCCTTTTTCGCTGTTAGCCGGGACGGTGGCGTAAACATAACCGTACTCCTCCAGGTGGGCGTCATGTAACCCTATTGCAATTAATTCGTTTACAAGCGCTCGGCCCAGGTCCTTTTGCTTTTCGGTAGACGGAATGGTCTCAGAATTTGGGTCGGATTGCGTATCGATGGTTACATAACGTAAAAATCGATCAGTAACTGTAAAATTTAACGGGGAATTTAGTTCCATTATATAGCGTTTATATCGGGATAAATTATATTTTTGACAAACTGTAATTGGGCCGTTTCAAAAACAATGGTACAATATTGAATAAAATTAAGCATTGAAAAAACTCATTTTACTTTTCGTTTTTTTGTTTTCTGTCGTGCTGGCAAAAGCACAAATGGGTTACAACTACAAGGAATTTGGTATCGGGCTCGATATTAGTGCTGCGCGGGGCTACACCAATATTGCCAGGCAGGATGAACATGTAGTGGCAAACATAAATTTTATTTACAATTACAGCCCATACATCCCGGTAACAGCAGAGTTGCAATTCGGTACTTTATCCGGCGGTGGCCTTACCCCAAATCTTGACCGGTACGGTCGTATGTTCACCAACCACTTTGAAGCATTCGTTCTTCATGCTGACTTTCAGTTGGGCGAAGTGATCGATTATTCGCAAAACGACTTCCTCAACATTGTAAAAAACTTTTATTTCGGCAGCGGTGGTGGTATCGTATTCAACAGCAATACGGTACAGCGCAAAAATGTTATTCCCGAAAACGGCTCACTCGATTATGTGTTCCCCGGTAAAGACAACAGCATAAACCTTACGGTTCCATTAAGATTCGGTTACGAATTCAAGATCTATAATGAGTATTCTGAACCTTATATGGCCATCGATCTCGGCTATGTACACAACCTCGTGTTCGGAGAGGGCCTTGACGGCTACGACGACCCATCCAACAAGTTTAAGAACAACGCGACGAACCAATACAGGCAGATCGTTATCGGCGTCAAATTCAACTTCGGTAACATCACCTCGTACAACAAATTGATCAGGCGTTTCCCTTGAACATAGAAGATATCCGCGATTATTGCCTGGCCAAACCCGGCGTAACGGAGGGCCTGCCCTTCGGCGAGGATACTTTAGTTTTTAAAGTGGGCGAAAAACTGTTCCTGCTTACCAGCATTTCCGATCCCACCCATTTCAATGTTAAATGCGACCCTGAGCTGGCCGTAGAACTGCGCGAACGCCACGCCGAAGTACGGCCCGGCTACCATATGAACAAAAGGCATTGGAACACCGTCCGCTCCGACGGCAGCCTCACCCGTAAACAGCTTTGCGACATGATTGACCACTCTTACGATTTGGTATTTAAAAGTCTGCCGAAGAAGGTGCAGGAGGAGATAGCATCGTTATAGGTTGTTATTTTTTGAACCCTTTGCGGCTTTCTTTTCATCACTTTCCAAACGTCTTTCCAGTTTTTTTACATCCTCAGCAGGTGGAAGTGCTTCGGGTTTTACGCCGCGTTGAAGTAAAATATCCCTTACCGCCTTGTTATTATCAATATGCTCTTGTGATATTTGATTTTGCCTGTTCAAGTCCTTCTCAATAACGTTATGACTTGTTAGTTCGTTAGCGAAATCCTTAGCTTTGATCGTCAGCGTAGGCAGAAAATCTGCTAAGGGCTTTGAGGCAGGAACGCCTAGCTTCTTTTTTATATCATTTGTGCTGAACCCCCCAAATAAAGCCTGATCGCCTTTGGAACGGATTAGGGCAAAACCGGCGCTATCGACACCCCGTTCATATAAAATACCTGAAAGCGTTTTTTCTGATTTCGTCAGTTTCTCACGGGCAGTAATGCGGTCCACATCCAGCAAACGTTGTTCGATGATCTCCTGCTTGCGGGTTTGTACAGCAAAGTAAGTTTACGCAAACGCTATTGGGGGTTTTGCAGGGTCTCCGTTTTGAGCGATAAGATAACAAGCATATCGCGTTAATGCGATATCTTCAACTTCTCTTTGAGCCCCACTTCCAACAACAACCATTTTACCGACATCGGCAAAATGGTCTGAAACGTTAGAGTCGGCATTTTCACATGCTTTTTTAGCCTTATCAATTACATTTAGAAAGTTGGTCCATTTTGAATATCCTAATATTTCTTGCAATTCCCGGGCGCTCCAGCATTCTATACCGTTATAAATATGACATGCCTGTTCAAACTTGCCAAACAGTTCTACGATTACTTCTTTCTTCACAATATATATTTAAGAAAGCAATTTAGCTATAAAAACAAATGCAATACAAGCTGTGGAAAAGTGAGTTTAGGGGTAAGCCCTATAATTCTAAAAACTCTCTCCCTAAATTTAGGGCGAGATGTCGATCTGGTGGTAAGCAGCGAGACAGAGTGGGTAATAGAACGCGGTCTTACCCCACCCGGCGTCCCCTGATTCCAGGGGAGGGGTTTGTACCCAACTTATAAACTCTCTCCCTAAATTTAGGGAGAGATGTCGGCTATGCCGACAGAGTGGGTAAAAGGTAATATGTATAATTTACCTTACAAACTTTCATAATTCGCCCCCAAACCTATATTTGTTAAAATTCTTCTCAATGAAACCATTCCTTGCAGTTTTGCTGGCCTGCTTTTTATTTTCCAACGCACAGGCCCAGCTAACCCCTTTCGAAAAAAGCACCGATAAAAACTATACGGCTACTTATGCCGAGATAACCACCTATTACCAGCAATTGGCCAAACTGCATCCGCAGATGAAGCTGATCAATTATGGCACTACCGATGTGGGCAAACCACTGACGCTGGTGGTGCTCTCGCGCGATAAGGTGTTCGACCCGGCGCTTATCAAAAGGCAAAACAAAAGGGTAGTACTCATCAACAACGGCATACACCCCGGCGAACCGGAAGGCATCGACGCAACGATGATGTTGACGCGCGATCTGCTGAAAAATAATAAGCTGCCAAAAGACGTGGTGCTTTGCTTTATAGAAGTTTATAATATCGGCGGCTGTTTGAACCGCGGGGTATCACGTATCAACCAGAACGGCCCGCGCGCTTATGGCTTCCGGGGCAATTACCGCAACCTCGACCTGAACCGCGATTTTATTAAAGCCGATAGCAAAAACGCACTGGCATTTGAAAAAATACTGAACACCTGGCAGCCCGAGGTTTTCCTGGATAACCATACCAGCGACGGGGCCGACTACCAGTACGTAATGACGCTGATAGAAACGCAAAAAGATAAGCAAAACCCGATACTGGCAGAATACACCTCAAAAACGCTTTCGCCCGAACTCTATAAACGCATGGCCAAAAGCGGTTACGAAATGACGCCTTATGTGGAAGAAATAAAAGGCACGCCCGATTCGGGCATCGTTGCGTTCCTCGAAACGCCACGCTTTGGCACGGGCTATACGGCACAGCACAATATCATCAGCTACATTACCGAAACGCACATGCTTAAACCATTTGACAAGCGCGTTTACTCCACCTACGATTTTATGCAGCATCTTATCGATATTTGCGAACGCGACCACCAACTGATAGGCGAGTTAAAACATAAAGCCGATGAACAGGTAAAAGCCCAAACCACCTTCGCACTTGATTGGGAACTGGATGAGGCGCATTGGGATACCTTAACTTTTAAAGGTTTTGAAGCCGGGCACAAGGCCAGCGTGGTTAGCGGCCTGCCGCGCTTATACTACGACCGCAGTAAGCCCTTCACCAAAACCATTAAATATTACGACAACTATAAGGCAACGGTATTTGCCGATAAGCCGGTAGCTTATATCATCCCGCAGGCATGGGGGAAAGTAATTGAATTGTTCAAGCTCAATAATATCGCTATGCGCAGGCTTTCGCGCGATACCACGCTAAACCTGCAGATGTACTATATAGCCGATTACAAAACACCGCAGCGCCCGTACGAGGGCCACTACCTGCACAGCAATGTGAAGCTGGCCCCAACCGATATGAAAGTGAAATTTTATGCCGGCGATTACGTGGTTTACGTTAACCAGGCCTTGAACCGGTACATTGTCGAAACGCTGGAGCCGCAGGGTGTCGATTCATTTTTTGCGTGGAACTTTTTTGATTCCGTACTGGGGCAAAAGGAGGGTTATTCGGACTACGTTTTCGAGGACGATGCCGCCGACCTGCTGAAAAAGGACCCGGAATTACGAAAAAAACTGGACGATGAAAAGGCGAAGAACCCGCAACTGGCCAACAGCGCGCGGGCACAATTAAACTTTGTTTACCGTAACTCGCCGTATTTCGAAAAAACCTATCTTCGGTACCCGGTTGGCAGGCTGCTTACCGATACAAAACTCGACTTACAATAAATGGACTTAACCCAATTGCTACACGACGCTCCCGTAGCGTGCGTTATTTTCGCCCTTACCTTAGCCATCAGCTTTATCGCATTTTCAAGCGATTGGGTGTATGAGAATTTTATTCTTCACCCGGCCTCGGTTTATCACGGCAAAAACCTGCATACCCTTATCACCAGCGGCTTTATCCATGCCGATTTGATGCACCTGTTCTTCAACATGTTCAGCTTTTATTTTTTTGCTTTTACGCTCGAGGGTATTTTGGGGCATTGGCAATTTGGGCTGCTATATGGATTAAGCCTGGTGTTGAGCGATCTGCCTACAGTAGTGCGGTATAAGGATAGTTATAACTACCGCAGTCTTGGTGCTTCGGGAGCTATAAGTGCAGTGATATTCAGCTATATTTTGTTCGATCCGCTGGCAGGCATGGGTTTTGTATTTCTGCCTGGCGTTGATATTCCTGCAGTAGTGTTCGGCGCGTTATACTTGTTTTATTGCTCCTACGCTTCCAAAAGGCAATTGGGCAATATCAATCACGATGCACACTTGTTCGGCGCCTTAAGCGGCATTATGATCACCATAGTCATGAGGCCCCATGTTGCCGTAGATTTTATACATCAAATTACCTTGAAAGTTCAATCACTGCTGCACTGATCGGATTACCGTCAGCATCCAGTAAAAAACTCATGGGATTCTCCGGGTCTTTGATGATCTCGAAAAGCAGCAAGCCCCACTTTTTCCAGAAGTTTTCGAGCACCTGCCCGTAGGTTTTATTTTGCCAGAAATCGAATGTTGGCTTGCTGCTCATACCGCGCAGGGGCATAGCCTCGATGTAGGTCTCGTTGCCAACAGGCAAAATATTATACTCCGGCAGGCGGTTAAACAGGTAAGCCGAATAAAATACCCGTGCGTTAAATTCTTCGAACTGGATAGGGTGCAGCGTTTGACCGGCTATCTTCTCTAAAACCTCGCGGTGATAATTTCGGTTGGCGCCGTTATCCTGCAAACAAATGATCAATCCGAAATCCTTCATCCGGATAGAAAAAGTAAGCGTATTGATCTCGTCCCGGTAAACAAAGTCATTATTTTCATTATCAACCCTGAACAGGAACAGGCTGAAAGGTTTAAAATCCTCAAACACCACCGGCAGGTAAATGCTTTGCAGCATCAGGTGCAGGTTGCTGAATTTATGGATAAGCGATTGCGAAATGTTAAACTCCTGCCCGCTGGCGTGTTGCTGTTTGATACCCGCCTGTATCTCGTTAAAAACTATACCATACAATATCTTGCCCGCCCACTGGAAAAGCTTTAACTCATCCAGCGCTTTCACACCCTCGTAACCTGCGTTTACTGCCGTTGCTATTTCTGCCTCAAGCGGTTCCAGGTATTGTTCATTTATCTCGGCCGAACAGGGTAATTTCAGGTCCTTATAGGTCGAAATACTTTCGTCCAGCATTTTGAAAGATTGGTCGGCCAGGTTATGGCTGCTCATCAGCCACGCCGGGAAAACCTGTATCTTTTCCTCTTCCGAAATCAACGGCCTCCCGCTAAGAAAGCAGTTGCGATTACTGAAGTTGAAATTTTGAAACGGGTAATATATTTCTGCCGGCATGGCGGCAAAGATAAGCAGGAAATTTAACTGCGGTGTTTGGTTGGGTTGACGGAGGGTCATTTTGTTCGCGTATCGTTGACTCACCCCGGCATCGTTTCACTTGCCAACCCTCTTTCCGCCGTAGGCGCAAAGAGGGTTGGATTATCCTTTTCTCAATTTATTCTGTCTCTACGCAGCGAATAGAGACGGTATTCTAAATCAAAAAACAAAAAAACCCTCTTTACCGCTTGCGGTAGGAATGTGGTCCAGCGAAGCAATGACCGGGTGAGTGACCTCGCCGTGCGACACTTCCTTGCAAAAAATGACGCCACATAAACGAAACAAATTTGCTATCCTTTAACCCCGGTTATATTTTTACGGTAACAAAAAGATCATCATAAACCGCATAATGATCACCTATCAATTAGCAGCTGTTTCACAGGATTTCGAGGCCGGCAAAAAACTCTTTGAAGAATATGCCGCTTCCTTGAATGTCGACCTTTCCTTCCAGAATTTTTCAAAGGAGTTGGAAACCATCAGCGAACAATATCATGAACCGGCCGGTGCGTTACTGCTTGCCCGCGACGGTGAAAAATTTGTTGGTTGCTCCGGCGTACGTAAACTTGACGGCCAGACAGCTGAACTGAAACGCATGTATGTTAAAGATGGATACAGGGGCTACCAAATCGGGCTGAATTTGCTGGAACGATCTATCGGAATTGCCAGGGAACTCGGGTATAAAAAGATCAGGCTTGACACATTGGAAGATATGAAAAAAGCGCAGCAACTTTATCACTCGTTCGGCTTTTACGAGATACCTCCCTACCGTTTCAACCCGTTGCCAGGAGCGATCTACATGGAGAAGGAACTATAAATAATTAAAGAATTTTTGCGGAAATGCAATTATTTCTCTTCGCCGGCAGCCTGTTTTCTCATATGCTCATTGGCAATAATAACGATCTCGACCCGGCGGTTCTGTGCACGCCCTGCAGCAGTTTTATTGTCAGCGATCGGTTCTGTTTCGCCTTTCCCCATTGTGGTCAAGCGCAGCGTATCAATACTATTTGCGGCGAGATAGTTTTTAACGGCTGATGCCCTTTGCTTCGAAAGGACAATATCATTCGCACCGCTTCCTTCTTGGCTATCGGTATGGCCTATAACAAGTACATTGGTGGCATTATTTTTTTGCAGCGATCCGGCCAGGTTTTGAAGATTGGTCTTTGCGGCTGGTTTAAGGTCGGCCTTTCCGGTATCAAACAGTATCCCCGAATCAAATTTGACGATTATACCTTCGCCCACACGCAATACCGAAGCTCCCGGGATTGTTTCTTTAAGTTCTGCGGCCTGGCGGTCCATGTTTTTTCCCACGAAAGCTCCTGCAGTGCCGCCAACGGCCCCCCCTATAATAGCGCCCATGGCGGTGTTGCCGGCCGATTTGCCTATGAATGCACCTACCGTACCACCGGTACCGGCACCAATGGCTGCACCGCGCTGCGCTTTATTACGCGCGTGACAGCCCATAGCCAGCATTAGTGCAACACCTGCGCCAAGCATGATAATACAAAGCAAACATCTCTTTACGTCCTGCATACAGGGGGCATTATCGGCAAGGCCGTTATCATTAGCTCCAATTTACAATTTTTATCTTTGAATTTCGGCTGCCGGCCTTTGCAGCCACTACCACCTACCAACCTTAAAATGCCCGTAATTGTTTTGATTGCCCGCGGCACGAATGGAAGCAGGCATTAGCCAATAAAAAAGCCCCGGTAAACGGGGCCATTGGGTATTTAAAAACAACTCACAATCAATTACTGACTTTCGTCAGTTGCCTGGCCGGGAATACTTGCCACGCGGTAGCCTTTCCCGTCAGCATCTTTAAATTCTTCATAAAAAACATTATCAGGCGAAACATAATATTTCTTGTTGTTCAGTGTTACCTTGCGGCAATCGGCAGGCAATTCATTCACCACATCGCCAACTTTTACCGTAACTTTTACCGCTTCTGCTGCAGCCGCGCTGGCCGAATTATCGGTTGTAGCCGCATCGTTATCAACCATCGGGTCGTCACTATCGTTCATGGGCTGGTAGCTGTCATCGGCCCCGGCATCGCCGGTGTTCAAAACGCCATCCCTGCCTACAACCACGTACACCGTTTTACCGTTACCGTCAACATTTTCCTGGTAGTAAACGCCATTCGATTCATAATACTGCACACCATCGATCACGATAGACTGTGCATTGGACGGTAAGTTAGGCACCGCCGCACCAATGGGAGGCGTAGTAACTTCGTAACCGCCATTATATGGCCTGTAAAATACGCCACTGTAATAATAGTACGGCGACGAATCCCAATAGAATGGGTAATAGTCATAAGGCAAATAGCCGAAATATAACCCAAGGTGAGGATACCCCCAGCCAAAGCCAAACCTGAAGCGGGAGCCATAACCATGATAATAGTTATAACCATACCCGCGATAATATCCACCACGATAATAAGTACGACCGTTGTAAACATAACGTCCGCCGCGATAGCCGTAACGTCCGTTAACGCCGGCACGATAAGCAGTTACACCACGATATGCACCGCCACGGTAGCCCACTCCATTGCGTGTGGCCACCCCGCTTCTCACTCCGGCATTTCCACGATAGCCCACAGCGCCACGGGTAGCAAAACCACTTCGTACGCCTACCGATCCACGGTAACCCGCTGACCCGCGGCTAAAGCCGGCGGTATTGCCGCGTACAGCGCTACTGCCATGGTAGCCTACGCTGCCACCGCCGCCGCGATAGGAACCGCCACCGCCGCCGCCACCATGAAAGCCGCCGCCTCCACCACCGCCACGGGATCCGCCGCCGCCACCGCCGCCATGAGACCCGCCACCGCCACCACCGCCGTGGCCACGTTGGGCAAATACATTGCCTGTTAATGCCATTGCCAACATGCCTGTAAAGGCGAATGCTGACATATATTTATATAACCTTTTCATACTCCCTGTTAAATCTCTTGTATATATGACCAAACCGATCGCAAAAGGTTTAGTTTGATAATAAAAAAGGGCCTGTTCAGCCCTTTTCTACATTTGTTATTTACTGCTGCTCATCCTGGTCGTTGTCCGATGGCACACTGACCACCCGGTACGACTTATAGTTATGCGAGTCCTTAAATTCTTCGTAGTAGATACCGTCCGGCCCTAAAAAATACTTTTTGCCGTTAAGTTTTACCTTGCGCGATCCGTCGGGCAATTGGTTTACAATATCGCCAACCTGCGGCATGGCGGGCGCTTCGTCGGCAGCTTCGCCGTTGGTGTTCAGTACACCATCTTTACCTGCCACTACATATACTACTTTGCCCTGGTCGTTGGTGCTTTGCTGGTAATAAACGCCGTTAAACTCATAAAACTGCTGCCCGTCTATCACAATGGATTGGGCGCCTTTTGGCAATTCGGGCACTGCCGCACCAAGCGGAGGAGTAGCTACTTCGTAACCCCCGTCGTCGTCAGGACGGTAGAAAGCCCCGCCATAATAGTAGTACAGATCGGCTCCGAAGTAGAAAGGGTAATAGCCGTACGGCAGGTAGCCAAAACGGAAGCCGATAGTAGGGTAGCCATAAAAATATCGCCCGCCATAATAACCGCCGCTATGGTAAACCCCGCCGCGGGCCGCTACATTGCCCCCGCTGCGCACGCCCGCTGTCGCACCCGGGCGATAACCGATCCCGCTGCGTATCCCGACACTGGAGCCACCCCGGAAACCGCCGCCACCGCCAATGCTGACGCCACCTCCGCCGGAACGTACACCGCCACCGCCGCCACCGCCACGGCCGCGTTGCGCTTCAGCCGCAGGGACAAATAAGATAGAAAGTGCCCCGGCCAAAACTGCGCCGGCGGCATATTTATATAAGCTTTTCATGATGTTATAAAAAAGAATTTCAGGGTATTAAATAAATTCGTCTTTTAGACCAATTGCCGTTCAAAAGGTTTAATTATGCAATTGTTATTTATACAAATCTCATAATTTTTTCCGGGTCGACAACAATAGGCCGTTTATGCCAATAACGTATAAAAAGGGCAAACGGATACAATAGTGCATCCGTTCACAAAAAATTTACATTATGGAGAAAAATAATAGCTTATTTCCTCACTTCAAAATTGAAATACCTGACACCCGGCGTTCCCGTTGCCGTTATACCCTGTACAATACCGATATACTGTCCTTGCTGGTCGGAGGTATAAAATGACACCTGGTTTTTCCCATCAGGGCCAGTCTTTATCGATGGCGACCAATACAATACATTTCTGAAATCCGGAACACGGCTGGCTGCTTCAGCGTCGGTATCATAAGTTGGCGAATAAAATACGCGCTGTAATTGCAATCCTTCGTAATCGAGCACTACGGCGTGCGGGTCTATTTCTACCCCGCCAAGGTCGCCTTTATAAGTGGTATAACTCAATATACCCTCGGCATCAGCAGGCCCCCAAAAGTAGCGTTCGCGCATCACATCCAGCCGCCTTATTTTCAGCGGATCAAGCGCGATCACCTTGTCCATGTCGAAGATCGGGATGCCATCCAGCATTACCAGCGGGTCACCTTCCAGGAAACCACGTTCGCTGATGACCTTGATATGGTATTTTTTGTCCTGCCTTACCACGTAAAGCTCCCTGATGTATTCCCTCAACACCTCTTCCATGGTTGTGAACCTTGTATAATCATCCAGTTTGTACGATTTATATGGTTTGCCAAAGAATCCGTTACTATCAACCGGCGAGGTATAGTATTTCCGGATATTATCACCCGAATAGATGTTAAGCACTTGCATGCCCAGGCTGCTGTTCTCCAACGATTGCTGCATATCCTTGCCGATATAAAAAGGCGGCAAGGCATTTTTTGAATATTGCTCGGAGAAGGGGCTGGCAATGTCGATACGGAATGTACTATCGTGCTGGGTGTTGGTTTGTACCACTATTTCGCCCGGGCCATAAAAATCTTTAGTGTTGAATAGCAGCCGGCCGGAAGTATCGCTTTTTGCCGTGAACAATTGCACCCTTTTTCCGGGTACACCGAAATAGGCAACTACATCGGCGGTTGGTTTGTTGGTTTCTGTATTAACCAGCTTACCGGTAACCAGGTGGCCGTTATATTCGGGCAGGAAAGAGAACGAAGCTGGTTTGTTGCTCAATACATCGTTCCACTGGAACCTGCGCCAGCCCTGGGTAAGCATCAGGTTATCGGCGGCTTCGTTAGCTTCAGATGTATTATTGTTTAAATAATAGCCCGGCGATTCAATGCTTCCCCGAAGATCCGAGCCCAGGTATAAATAACTGACGATATCGGTCGCGTCAGCAGTTTGAAAATTATCCAACCTGTAAACCGACATGGACAGGTCGGCATTTTGAGCCGCCGAAACAGAAACATTTACTTTTTTCCGGTTCCCATATTGCCTGCTGTCCGCCGCTGCTTCGATAGCGAGTGTTTGAGCCGGGCGTTTAAAATAAAGCCGCTCGCAAACTGGCTTCCGGTCGCCGGCGAACACAGTTAAATGAGACACACCATCGCCCAGCGAATTTTTATCTACAGTAAAAGTAGCCACGCCGTTGTTCAACACAACACGCTTTATATTTTCCAATGACTGCCGGGTATGGGTGAACAGGTACACATCCGGCTCGGGGTTGCTTACGTTGGTACTAACCGTTATGGTTAGCTGGCCCGTATTGTTATCGGCTACCTGCATCACGTATCCCTGGCTGCCTGCCGCCGGCAGGTCCTTCGTCACCGGCGCCGCGGTGCCCGCCTTTACAACAGCTTTGTAGGCGGTACCCGCATCCGGTTTAAGCATGAAGCTGCCCATGCCGAATTTCAGTGATCTGAAACGCGCTACTGTATCATTTTTCGAATCGATAACAGCGCCTGATACATCAACTCCTTTTCCATCTTTCCCAACGGCTTTAAATGCTACCTTGCTGCTTAGCCCTGTTACCAGGTTCCCGCCCTCGGGAAAGAACTGAATATCAAATGCTGCAGGATTAACCGCTGCCATCGGTCCCGGTGCTATCTGCGGGTTCACGATCGTTAATGTTTTTTCAAAATAATAATCCGGACTAAAGTTCTTCATCCAGTTGGTGTAGGCCCTTAGTTTGAAATTGCCATTGCTCAATGTTATTGGTATGTACACCGATCCGCTGCCCTTGCCATTGTGTAATGCCACTTTGGTTTGCATTACGGGCACCTGGTTATTATCCAGTACATCAACATAAGCTACTTTGCTTATATCCAGTGGCTTGTGATAAGTGCCATCGACCACGTACAGTTTAAACCAGATGATCTCGCCTGTCAGGTACGAAGCCTTGTCTGTGTGGGCAAATACTTTTTCGTGTAACGCGGTTTGCCTGTAATTGTCAAAACTTTTCTGGATATCGCCTACCTGGGCAGTGCAATTCAACGATAGCAGTAGGGCAAGGGCAGTATAGCCGGCAAAGTTTTTAAATAGACCTGTAATTTGTTTCATAGCTTTATTTTGTAACTATAACTGTTTAAATTCTTTATTCTGATCAATTAAATCGTTGTGCCTCCGGCCAAAATGCGGGCGCGAGGTTGGTACCGAAGGGAGCTTTTACCCTGCAGTCCGAACAATTCCTCGCGGCATAAGAGTACCCAAGCAGTTTGCCTGTTCCACGCTGGTATTCCGCATTCAGCAGAACGGTATCACCTGTCCCGGTTACTTGTTTCAGCCGGTATTGGTAGCTTACCTGTGGTTCCACGCTGATATACCCGACTTGACATTCATTTGCCGATGGCGGAGCGATATAGTCGGGCACAAACAACCCGGCAAAATAATTATTGACGAATACCCGTTTCGATTTTACACTTGATGCACTGACGAAACCGATAACCGGCTTGCCCGGAGCGCTAAGACAATGGATGTTGCTTGGCAATTCGGATGGCTGTGCGTCAAATATGCTGCCTATATCTTCCGTGTTTTTCTTTAGGTTTTGCCAGTAACTATAGCCGGCTTCGGTAAGGGCATACTGGCGTAACAACAAGCTGTATCCGTGAGATATTTTGCCGGAACCCTGGCTGATAAAATCAAGCGGCTGGCGATAAACCACATCCTGCGATAATTTAGTTGTTGTGGCGGTTAATATCTGTACTCCGGGATTCGAACGGTAGCATCCGTAAATTTTATCCTCCTGGGCCACACGTAATTCCGGGTAACCATCGCCGCCTATTTTAAAATAGGATTTGTATAAAGTGTGGTATCCCCAGGTTTCATCAAAATCCCAACGGTAATATCTTGTTTTATTGGTGGCATCATGCGAATTGACATAAAACTGTACGCCGTCGCCCTGTACTTCGTAGGTAACGCTATCTATATCGGGTGTTTCCTTCGCTTCAACAAAATCCGACAGGTATTCTTCGTTGCTGGCAGTCTTTACCCTCAGCCGGTATTTGGCGTTAGTGCCAAGGTAAAGCGGTGCTGATTCATATATGCCTCCACCGGCTTCCGTCAGTTGGTAGGATGAATTGTTATCCCCTTCAATAGTTACCGTCGCATTCAATTCGCCCGATGGCTTGGTCACGTCCGATAGTTTGACCGTTCTCGTCAATTTTATAAAAGTGGAATCGGGCCCAATATTGATCAGCCCCTCAATAACCAGGTAGCTATCTTTTGATACAATGGCCGGCCCCAGGTAGGGCTTTTTACAGCCCCACGCCACACCCATTACCAATATTGCTATGCCAGTCATCACTTTTAAATATCTCATCTGTCTATCCAAAACGATGGTTTTTTATTGCTGCCCCTTAATGTGCAATCGGCACAGGCACGGTCTTCCACGCCTGTATAACCCAGTATTACGCTTCCCGGCGGTTGTATTACCCCGGTAACAAATATTTCCCCTGTATAGATAAAATCGCGTACCGGGGTAGTGGGCCGCCCGGCACTGTCGTGGTCGTGGAACAGGTAACCCTTTTCCGCGCATTCATCGGCCGGCACGGGCCATGTAGGCAGCTCGCTGTTATCAACATATAGCCTCAACTGCGATGTTGAACCGGCACTAATGAAGCCTATAACGGGCTCCGAAGCATTTGTTGTGCAATGTATGTTACCCTGTAATTCAGATGGTTGGGCGTCAAATACGCTTCCCAGCTGCTCGGTGTTTTTCTTCAGGTTTTGCCAATAATTAAACCCGTCCGCGGTCAGCGCATCCTGCTTTACCAATATGCTGTAACGGGTTCTCATTTTCTCGTCACCAGTATTTACATAAGTGAGCTGGCTTTGCGATATCACGTCCTCTTTTAATTTGGCCGAGGAACCCAGTATCACATTAACCGAGCTGTCGTTTTTCCAGCATTGATAGACATATTCGTCCAGCGAGCGGAGAACCACTGTATCAAAGGGGACATGAACCAATTTAACTGTCGACACGTAGTCAGCATGAATAATGTAGGTTTCTATATAGCTCCATTTGTAATAAGTGGTTTTATTTGCCGGATCGTGCGTGTTCACATAAAGCTTTACGCCGGTATTATCTAACCGGTAAGTTATGCTGTCAATGGGCGGCGAATTTTTTACCGGTACAAAATCCGATGCGTATTCCTTGCCGCCGGTTGTAATGGTTAAACGATATTTATTTGACGGGCTTAAATTCAATGCTACAGTTTTATAATACCCATTACCGTACGACGGCAGGCCATAGCTGCCGCCTGCATCGCTTTCAACCATAACGGTAGCGTCGGATACCGGCTCCGACCGCTTGTCCGAACCCAATGGCACAGTACGGCTTACCCGGATGATAGTCGAATCGGCGCCGGTGTTAATGGACCCCTCAACAACCAGGAATCCTGACGCAGCGGTACCGGATGACACAGCCGGGCTTAAGTACGGCTTTTTACAACCGAACCATAGCAATATGATGAGCGATATAAAGATGGCCTTTCTCATTCGTCTATCCAGAAACTGGGTCTAATATTGGTGCCTCTTAAAGTACAATCTACGCATTCGGGTGTAGAAGCTCCATATCCCAGGATATGGTTTGACCCCGGCGGCTCTATGGTAAAGACGCCCAAATGCGCACCTGTATAAATATTTTCCTTTACTTCGTTAATGATTTGACTCCCCTGGGGCCTGACAAACAAGTCCGTATCCATTTTGCAGCCCGTATAAGGGCTGTTTGTTATCCATGCGGGTAAATCCTTGTTATTAATGTAGATACGCTCCTGTGCCGACGAGCCGGCTGTAATATATCCAAGGACAGGCTCCGCAGGATTTGTCAGGCAGTGGATGTTTCCTGGGAGTTCTGAAGGTTGGGCATCGAAAATGCTGCCTAATTGCTCCGTGTTTTTCTTCAGTTGCTGATAGTAATTAAATGCTTCCGGCGTTAATGCATATTGCTTTACCAAAATGCTGTACCGATCTTGCAATTCGTCGGAACTCGACGAAATGAAGGCTATAGGATTTTGCGCTATAACGTCTTGTGTCAGTTTTGCCGACGAATTAAGTAAGATAGTAGTTGCCTTGCTCCCACGATAGCAAATATATATTTGGTCTGGCAGTATTCGCGGAAGTAAAGTATCCTGCGGACTGGTTACCAAACGGAGAAAAGAATTAAAGGCACTATGATACTGGTAAGTGCTTTCATACTCCCAGCGATAATACTTTGTGCTGTTAGTCGGGTCGTGCGTGTCAGCGTATATTTCTATACCATTATTTTGGACGCGGTAATAAACGCTGTCAATCGGCGGCGAGTTCCTGGCCTCGACCAGATCCGACTGGTAAGTCGTTCCCGCCGCTGTAGTTATCCTCAAGCGGTATTTGTTGGATGCACTTAAACCTAAAG